>MDTA01180012.1_pt1 | contig 14429 bp, 10 predicted proteins | sample 811151 | NCBI WGS metagenome assembly MDTA01 (sample SAMN05326648, study PRJNA326480) | marine metagenome | isolation source: seawater | place: Indian Ocean: South | collected 2010 | reverse complement strand
GGAGGTCCCGAGCACGCGGCACGGATGGCAGAGTAGCTATGCAAGGGATTGCAGATCCCTGGACCCGGGTGCAAATCCCGGTCCGTGCTCCAACTAATTATTACATCATTACGTTAGCAGTGAAAACCAGTCCAACGATCAATGTCACAGTGATGAGGAATATATTGAATGCGTTTGGAGTGAGATCTTCCATCCCAGCTCCAAAACCAGTCATACCATCTTCAACTCCCTCGTCTCTCATCCTGTAGTAGGCGAACAAAACCAAAAGCATCGCAAGAGGCCCTGCAACACTGTCTAGTACAGATTGGTCTGAGACGGGTCTCGATATTTCCCCCACGTTGTCTACCAATGCCATGTAAGTCGATATTGTTGCTGTGATTAGGAAGAATATTCCGGGATGTAATATTGACCACTTCCCTTTTGCGCCATCCAAAACCACCATCGCAGTCCAGATGGTGTAAACTAGGAACAGGGAACCACTTACAGCCACCGTTACCGTTGACGGAGCGCCCAGGCCAGCGTCGAGCATTTCTTGACTTGCATCTCCTAGACCGAATGCATCTATTCTATCTTCAGGCATGACAAGGGACATGAAGCTGTACCAAACCCCCATAACAACCACCAGCACCATAGCTACAAGTGATGGCTTGTCCTCTATATTCAAACCCATCTTGAATTCAGAAATCCCATCGTCTACTTCATCCTCAGCCTTCAATAGGAAGTAGGCAGCTATGTATATCGCAGTCGTTACAGGAGCAATGTATTTTGGAGTTGTGGAGGAGTCCAAGTCTCCCCAGTAAGCCCACATTGCAGCAGACATAACAACGAATCCAACAATCACTGGAATCATGATCTTCCACATCCCCTTCGCTCCTTCATTTAGAATTAGCATTGTGGACATGAATACGCCAAACATCAGTACCCCATTGAAAGCTGTTTCAGGACCTCCATTTCCATAAGAAAGCATTCCAGCAGTGGTTTCATTGGTAAAACCAAGAGTAAAGCAACCGTCTCCCCCTGTTACATAACAGTCAGCGAACAGCATGAAATTCATAGAGTAAACAATTGTTACAAGGGCACTCACTATCAAACATATTTTTGCAGGCGTCGATTTAATCCTATCAAACATTAATACAAAAATTATACCGAAGGCTAATAATCATATGTTCAGATTTTATAGAGAATACTGTAATTATTTCCATTCCATGTCGTAATGTAGCCCTATTCCTTCAATCTCAAAGACATCAGATACCTCGACAAATCCACATCTCTTGTACATGGGAACTGCTCTAATTCTAGCATTACACCAAATCCCAGTACCCTGCTCAGAAGCATATTGCTGCAGACTCTTTACGATTCGTGAACCGATTCCCCTGTTTCGGAAACTAGGGCTGACTGCCATTCCCCTTATTCTGAATCTGCACCCCTCCCTTTCGTCTGTCTGCAACGTTGAGCAACCAACAAGCCTGCCTCTCTCATAAGCACAAAGGAACCTAGTCCGGTCATCTTCGTCTATGCCTGGATAATGCTCCGAACCTCTTGGAAGCCCCTCTCGAAGCACCTCAAATCTGAGATCTAGGTGGGCTTGATTCACCGACTTCTCCCAAACAAGCCCATCCTTCACGCCCATTGCAGGGGGCAATGGTGTAATACACTTGTTAGTCGCATTCAAGCGCAGCACCCTCTTCGACTCGTCATGGATGAAGCTGGCTTGCCCAATTGGAAGGCCCATGCCATAGTCGGCTTCGTCATCATGCTCAATGTCATAACTCTGAAATTTTCGACCCCCGGACCTTGGAAATCCGAGTCTTTCACCCTGGGGTTACTTGGTTCGGTTTCCCTGGTATTTCTGTATGTCGCCTGGTACAGAATCACATTCAAGCGAAGAGGACTCATTCCCTGGGTTGATCTATGGGCCGAACCAAGAAAATCTGCATACACCGTACTGGCGGTCTCAATAGGCGTTCTTTCTTTGGCATGGTATACTGGAAACCACATGCAGGAAACTCTACCTACGCCGACAGGGTTAGTACTATCCCTAATCGGATTTCTGATGCTCACTCAGTCCGTTTATGTCCTGCTAAGCTTAGGCCCTCTCGCTGAAAACTAGCGTTCAGACCATAACCTTAGCCATGCTGATATGTTCTCTTGCACGTCTTCCTCGGTTACTTTCCGATCAGATACTCTGCCCTTTTCGATTGGTTTGATCCTACAGCCGCATGCATTTGCATGCCCCCCTCCATCGGGGTCGAAATGTGTGGCCAATTCCGTCAAGTCATAAATCCCCCCTTCTCTGTGGAGAAATGAATTTGTATAAAACGACGCAGAGACAGGATACCCAGCATCATCGCCAAATGACGCTCCTATATCTCCGTGTATGACTATACAAGCGTCACAAGAGTCACCAGCGAATGCTGTGACGTGATAGCCGTTTGATCGCATTCCTAATCCATCTAGCCTCGCTATGGCGATCCTATCTATCACTACAGTCCTCTCGGCGATTATTTCTGTCAGCTTCTCCCGCTCACTCTTTCTTTCCCGAAGCTTCCTTGAAATGAGCGGTATTTCCAGAATCTGTTCAATTCTATCTCCTCTCTGTAACCCCTCCAGTACCGCCATCGCAGTACCCTCACTTACATCGATTACTCTTCCCAACCAAACTGCAGGATTATCTGAAAGATATTCATCTCTAGTCACTCCCCCTCCATCCAGCTTATCCACCCAGACCAAAAGGTCGTCCAAATCCGATAGATCAATCCTATTCTTCAGTAAATCATGAGCAATCCTGGCCGCGGATGGAGTAGGCCTCCAAATAGACATCACACCATCCTCCTCTCCAACCGGTTTGTTTGACTGATGGTGATCAATGCTCAGTCCACATTCTGGATGCCTAGGTAGGTCGCAAACTGCAGTATTCCTATCCATTAGATGATCCATTAATCCCGCACGTAACTCTCCTGGATGGCCAAAAACTACCTCTGAATCAGGCCACCATCTCCTAAGAATAGATCCTGTCACCACCCCATCTAAGTCACTATCAGTTACTATCCTGCGTATATCCAACGACAACGGATCAACCTCCATGAAAATCTCTGGGAAACTATCTACTCAAAGGTGCTTTTGGTCATATCAATGAGTAATGTTTTGACCCATATGCCCTTACTAGACTCATGTCCTCCTCGGATTCCAAGGCTATGGAGACCTCCTGCGGACTTATTCTGATTAACTATGACGCTATCCTCCTCCTCCAATATCCACAGGGACATTGGAGCTTTCCCAAAGGACATGTCGAAGAGGGGGATGACGACCACCACGTGACAGCATCAAGGGAGTTATTGGAGGAAACAGGAATCAGTACACTGGAAATAGACTCTAATTGGGAGTATAGAACACAATATACCTTCAGAAAGAGAGGCAAGAATACTATGAAACAGGTTTTTTGGTATATTGCCACTACCGATGAAATCGATGTAGAGCTATCCGAGGAGCATACTAGCTATATTTGGCTGAACTATGAGGAAGCTGAATCCATGCTCACATTCGACCAAGAGAAGGAGCTAATCAGGTCGGCGATAATTCATATGAAAAAATCAGGTATTATCACCTGACTCTAAACTCTCTTTCCTAGAGGGGTCCACAGGGCTTCTCCTTCTTCTCCGGTAAGCCAGCGTGAGAGAACAAAACAGTGGTCTGAGAGCCTGTTTAGGTAGCTTATGACCTCAGTTCTGACCTCTTCACGGAGTGCACAAGCCTCCCTCTCCGCCCTACGGACAATGGTACGAGCCATATGCAGATGAGCTACTACAGGGTTCCCTGTCGGGAGCACAAATGACGAAAGAGGATCTAAATCCTTCAACATGTAATCCATCTCCTCTACCAATCGATTACCAGCATCCTCTCCTATTATCGACATCTGCTCTGGAACCCCTCCTGGAGGGCAAGCACATTCAGCACCGACGTCAAATAACTCCTGTTGGATTAATCCTAGCATCCGATCAGCTTCAGCCAGACGTCGGCCATCGCCCCCATATCTGTGATTTATCTCCGAACGCACGATACCGATTGCTGAATTAGCTTCGTCTATTGTACCGTAAATAGCGACGCGCGGGTGCTCTTTTCCTACGCGCGAGCCATCTACAAGAGAGGTTTCTCCCCCGTCTCCGCCACCAGTGTGAACCTTCGTTATTCGGACCATCGAACCTTGCGGACAGGCGCAAGAATATCAAAGTCCCTAAATCACATGTCTGAAAGACCATCTCGAATAGCGCCAGACCAAGACTCATCTACTGAATCCCAACCACCGAGTTTCTCAAGCTCCAAATCGTGATAATTCTCGTTTTCAGTATCTCCCACATGCCTGTGAATCAATACCAGGGCCGCATGACTCATTGCAGTTAACCACTGATCCTCTGAATGCCATGACTTCTCAAAATGAGAGATGGCGCCTCTTGGACCTTCCAACAAACCCCTCCTTACCTGCCTCAGACCAGACTTAGACCATGAAATCCCCTGGACACCTATTACCAGTCCTCTGAATGACAGATATATCTCAAGTGTCACGAGAACCGAAGCCAGAGCAAAAGAAATCAGTTGCTCGGCCTGATCATAATCACTCCATCTTTCTGAAAGTAGGCTTATTGAACCTATACACAGTAGCACTCCCCCAAACGGAGCCACAACCACATCTCTGTGCGTAATTGTCATATGTCTGACTCCAAATACCACCCCAAGGCCACCAATGACAGCAGCTACAATGGCAGGAACTTCTTCTGATGTTGACCTGGGGGCCGTGCTGGATAACCAAAGAAGAAAAGATATGGTCAACAATAAGGCTGAGAATCTTCCACTAATTTCCGGAAATGGTTGATGTCTGCTATACCATAGGCATGCTGAACCTACTATCGCGAAAACAACAATCCAGAACCACACATCCATCACTCCGTTTCAAATCCGCCTTTCCATCCGGGCTCCCAGAACTTTTCATTATCTAGCCAACTAATCCACTCTTCGTCACTCGCTCTTAGCAGTCTGAAGGCTCTCCTATCCAGTCCTTGCAATAGCATATCATCTAGGTCCCCCCTTCGGTTTGCATCAGTCCACTCTACTTGCATTTCTCTAACTAGCGATTGACCCGCGGAAGGACTCTGATAGTTTCTCTCACAGACCGATCTAAGCTCCTGAAGCCACATTCTGGTCCCCTTTACATGTGGTGAATCTTCGACTACAGCCCTATCACGCTTACCAAAGGGCCACCATCCCATAAATCTCAGTTCAACCAAAGGGCCCCCTCTATTCATCATTACGAATGACCAAAGTCTTCCTTACGTACCATCAAACCATGGGGCGCGTTACCGTACATCTCCATGGCCGACCAAAGGGACTTGGCACCAAGGAACTGATAGAGAGTTATGGAAAGAGGATATCCTCAACCGGAATAGACATTGAGATTCATTCGGACAAGGTTTCTGCCTCGGATTACCAAGACAGGATAGAAAACAAGAGTGGTAAACTGATTCTCCTAGACGAGTCTGGCAACCAATTGACAAGCTTGGAGATTGCGAGTCTTCTGTCGGATGTGGCTATCTCTGGTGAGAACCTAGTCTTTGCCATCGGTCCAGTCGATGGTTTCAGCGAGGAGTTCAAGTCTAGACACAGGATGATTTCGATATCAAGAATGACACTCACCCATGAAATGGCTTCAGCCATCCTACTGGAGCAACTGTATAGGGCCTCCGAGATAAATAGGGGATCATCGTATCACAGAGTATGAATTAGTCGATTGTTTTCATCTACATGAACTACCTTTGGAAGATGTCGCCCCTCCTGAATCATAATCTCCTCAACTCCTGAGTAGGCGAGTATGATCACCAAGTCTCCCGGATTTATCAGGTGGGCAGCGGCACCATTGATACATATCGCTCCCGATCCTCTGGGTCCCTCAATTACGTATGTCTCCAGTCGATTTCCATTTGTTATGTCAAGTACGTGGACTCCCTCCCACTCAACCAGCCCAGCTGCATCCATCAAGTCCCTATCTATTGTGATAGATCCAACATAATCCAGATCAGCCTCGGTAACCGTGGCTCTGTGAATCTTCGAGGTAAGCATCCATCGCATTGTTGCCATGACACTCCGAAGACACTAGTAGATTTCAACCCAAGGTTGTCACGATTGATACTCCAAGCCCTCATTGATACTCTATTTCGGAATCAGGGGTATCTCTTCATAAGTCAAACAGCTCCTAAGTGCGTTACCGGTGTTAGCATGTCTGTTGAGAAAGTTTTAGGGAAGTTTAGTAGAGACTATCGAAAAGCACTCACTGCAGTAATGTTGGTGGGCTTAATGCTCTTCAGTACGCAGATGTACTCTTTCCAAGATTTTGAGACATACGATGAGAAATCTTCAGTAGTTGGCGATGCTCAAGATAGGGAGCCATTCCAACAGAGCGGTCAAGCAGAGTGGCCATCGAGTGACATCTCCCAGCCAACTAGAGTCCAACAGCACTTTTTCAATCACCCAGCATTTACTGATCCCTCTTTCCACGACCAGATGTCCTATTACGGCAAGGTTTCTGATCCTTCTGCTCTAATGATGCAACCAGAATATACCTTCTTCCTAGAGGAGACCGATGCGGAGGATCATGACAATGATGGTATTGGGGATCTGAGCGACCTGGACGATGATAATGATGGCATAAACGACCTGATAGAGATGTTTGATGGCTGTTTTGGAACGCATCCATTCGATCACGACAATGATGGACAGTTAGACGAATTCGATTTTGACGATGACAACGATGGAATTCTGGAGGGGCCGATTGACTACACTCAAGGGGCAGATCCAAGAAACGTCTCCATGGACAGATATGTGGAACCAACAACAGTACACCCTTGGACCGGGACCCCCGTCGGAGTGGGCTACAGAGTAGATCAGAGCCCCCTAGATCACGATAATGATGGAATCACTGATGATGATACTGACGGTTCAGGACCAGGCTCTTTCGATGAGGATGATGATAATGATGGGAGAATAGATCAATTTGTATGGCCCTGTGATTTTGATTCGGATGGGATTCAGGATTACTTCGATGAAGACGATGATGATGATGGAGTAGAAGACCTATGGGATTCTCACCCCTGGGACTCCTCAGTTACCACAAATATCACTGCTACATCCTCATTGTGGGATTCAGCCTCGGAGTGGGGTGTTGTTGAGACTCATTCTATTTCCATAAACCAAAACGGCCTTGTTCCGCCTGAGTTGCTACCAATAGAAGTCGGCGATACAGTTGAATGGACTAATGATGACTCAGGCCCTCACAACATTGCAGCCGTTGATGGTACTTTTGATAGTGGTGAAATCGCCCCAGGAGATACATTCAGTTTTACATTCTCTTCGGAGGGAACTTGGGAATTTACAGATCCCAATGATGGATCATCATCTTATGACGGCCAAGTAACTGTAGGGCCAGAAACAAGCCAGACATTACCAGATGCATTCAACTTGGATGAGGATATTTATGGGACTGATAAATTCAACTTCGTCACCAAGGAAAGCACAGTTTGGCATCCCAGAAGTCAGACGTTCACCCAGGTCATAGATGGAGATCTAGATGGTGATGGCATTCCAAATTTCGTCGATCCAGACAACGATAATGATGGGTCACCAGATTCTGCAGATACAGACGATGACAACGATGGACTTCTCGATATGTGGGATGTCGATGATGACAATGATGGGATTCCAGATTCCTGCATGCAGGTTGACACTAACTCTGATGGAAATGGAGATTTACCCAACTCACAACCTATAGGCATTCCCGGCATTGATTGTGAACTAGATTATGATAGGGACCTGGATGATGACCTCTACAGGCCAATAGACTCTGACTACGATTTAATCTGGGATTGGAAGGATACAGATGTAGGGGGGGCAGTTCCGGCAGATAATCTACTTGGAAATCCCGCAAATGATCCGAACGACCTACCATATGATTTGGATAATGATGGGATTGTAAATGAGCTAGATCCTTTCATGAACGCCACCAGTGATCAGGTTGCATCTTGGGATTGTCCTAGTTTAGAAAATCCAAATCCAGTCAACCCCGACCCTAGATGTACTACAGAAAGAAAATCCTACACAGGAAACAACGATTGGGATGGAGACGGCTTCAATAACTGGGAAGACGTAGACGATGACAACGATGGGGTACTAGACTGGCTGGATATTGACGAGAACTGCGATCTCGATGATGATGCAGACCTCCACAATCTCAATGGCTCAATGTTCAGAGACGACGGGGCAAACGATATTGATACAGATATCGATGGCGATGGCCTCTCCAATGACATCGATTGGGATGATGATAATGATGGAATATCAGATTTATATGATCCAGACGATGGCAACTGCGGAGTGGTCGATAGCGATTCTACGGACCAGTTCGATAACTCATACTCACATCAAGATGGCGATACAATCGACGGTAGTGAAGACAGCTCGACATACACATTCCTTCAACCTCTGAGATGGGATCAATTCTGGCATTTCAGCCCCTTTTTCGCTGAAAATCATGATTTTATCCTCCCATACAACGGGTATCAGCAAACAACAGACCCTACCACCGGACTTACTACGATGGACTCTAATGGAGTAGTGCCTGAGATGTACTGGCACGTCATGATGAAGTGGAGCCCTTGGAATGGCAACAATTACTTCGACATAGATATGGATGGGGACTCCTTGATTAATGGGATCGACGTAGATATGGATGCCGACGGAATGCCTGATTGGTGGGATCAAGACGAAGGATCAGATGGTAGACTAGACGTTAATGACCCAGCTTTTGGGGGTTCTCTCAATGATGGAGAATGCGATCTATCGCTTTTCTACATGTACTTCCAGATAGCATTCCAACCAGTAGCATGTGGTGTAGAACTGGCGTGGCTGTATGGATGGCCCATTCTCGAGGAGACAGGACAAGGGTTTGATATCTACACACTACCATACTCCACTCGACCTGACCCTCAATGGGATCAAGGATCTTACAATGGTAGTAACTCCAATGGCCAATGGACATGCAACAAAAATTGCTTCTGGTTTGATTTCAATGGTAACCAAGACGTAGGCCCAAGCTCAGCTGTTTCCTATGTTGAAATCATGGATAACAGGGATTTGTGGATTGCGTTCGTCGGGGTCAACCGAGGCCTATTCCAATGGGGGGCTGATTCTAATGCCAATATGTTCCCTGACGAGGTAGCCGATCTCCTCAACAACGATGTGGATCCCGATGATGATTGTGGTGCTCCTGTAGCCGGGAATATGGAACCCCAATGCATGTTTAATGATACTGCAGATTTAGATGACGACTTTGACGGGGTGTACGATCACTGGGACATTGATGATGACAACGATGGAGTGTGGGACTTCCTGGAAATAGACTCCAACGACGACCTAGATGATGATGCAAATACCGAACCACCGGGCTCTTTCTTCACAGGAACCAACTGTGAGGATGGGGACGATGATGGTACAGACACCGATCCTGATGATGATGGTTGGTATCAAGCCGTTTGGGACAAGGGATTACTAGGCCAAGGACTGCTCTCTCCCAAATATTACGATGTGGACAATGACAATGATGGTATCCCAGACGGAGAGGATCCAGACGACGACAACAATGGAGTTTCAGACGCGGTTCAAGAAACCCTCTCAGGTTGCTTTACAGGTGAGGAGCAGAGTCCATGGGATCATGATAACGACGGTATACCAAACTGGGCAGATAATGACTGGGATGGAGACGGCATCGTCAATGTAATTGAGCAATCTGGAGCAACGCCTTTCATCACACCATGGGACCACGATAATGATGGCCTTAGGGATGATATCGACGATGATGATGACGCCGATGGAATGAAGGATGAAGACGAAGTCATGCTCTGGCCCACCCGTTTTGACTCAGAGTCCACAAATCCCTGGGATCATGATGACTTTGGCAATGGCTCTGGAATAGCCAATCCAACAGACCCGAGTACAGGACCCGATGCTATCGATAATGATGATGATGCGGACGACAGAACAGATGTTGACTGGGATCATCTGGAAGAAGACTGGAACGGCTCCTCTGACTGGGACCAGGACAACGATGGAATTCCCGACGAGGACGATAAGATACCAACTAGAATCACACTCTACACTGACCAAGTTCTGTGGCTCGATGCATTCTTCCCTGCCAAGTTCAACGGTAGCGTAGATTGGCTAGACCCCGAGCAGGGAGTCTTTACCAGAGCTCCAAATATACCAGTCCAAGTAATAATCGAGTGGGCTTCAAATGGCACTTTAGCACTAGAGACCATTGATGTGCTAACCGATGAAAATGGGGAGTTTGAAGTGGGGCAATATCTATTCCCCGAGGACTTAGAAGTCGGGCCCTCGTCCACTTACAACATATATGCCGAAGTCACAGAGATGTTCGTCCATGATGGGACCAGCACAGAGCCCATACCCGTAGAAGTCAGAGCAAACACCACTGTCGACTACGTAGCATGGACGTACTTCAGAAGTGATGAGCAACCCCTCTTCGTTGACTACAAGGTTCACTATGCAGCAGATTGGGACAGGGGTATCTTCGACAATAGGCTATCATACGCTCCGGTGTCATTCAATGTTTCAGGTGGCCCATTTGGTAATACAACCAACCCAACTGTTTTCGATGGATATGGTTACGGATACAGAGCCGATGAGGGAGGGTGGATTTCTCTTACATTCGTCCAGGAATCCGGTAGTCAAGGAATCTGGAAGCAGGTTCAATGGAACTCTTCAATGGATAACGGCCCCGGTGCCATTCCCGGAGGATATGAGGAGATAGTATGGGACGATTTCTCAAAAACTCACAATGTTATCGGCAGGTACAACTACACTTCGACCAGTCTTCCAATAGGGGACTATTCTTTCACTGCGTACTCAAGACCAGATCTTGGCTCAGAACTTCCATGGCCTTATCTTGAAGGAGATGAGTCAGACTCTTTCAACATCAGGTCTATGCATAGAATGTATGTCGAGGCAGATATAATCACTCCTTCAATACGTCCAGTGTATTTCTGGGACGCTACTCAATTTACAGGCTCCACATTTGGAGCATGGAGAGCTCTATTCCATTCACCATCATTGGCGAACGCAAACCTGGACTACCAAGACGTAAGCCTAGGGAAACCCTACCCCATACTATGGGATGGAAATCCGCAGACTCTTGAAGGAGAGGCTTCTAGGTTGAGACCATTCCTGTCTTCCAATGGAACACATTGGTTCATAGCCATGCAGAACGGAGGGGATTTCAATGTACCTCCATGCGGGCCTGTCGATTCACTAGACCCAGACAGTGAAGTCAGATGCGAGATAGTTCCAGAGATGTTTACAGGCGAGACTCTGAGGGTTGTTGGATCAGTATGGAATCGTACGATGGTACCATGGCCTCATGACCCAATGGCTCTACAAGTTGATGTTGATGGAAATGGAGTATTTGCTGGGTCAACTGAGACGGGCTTTGCTAGGGTTCCCAGTATGATTGATGGTGTTGCACAGTTCGATTACAACTGGACTTGGTATTCCCAATACTCCGCAGGTGTCTTCGGAATAAGGGCCGACTTTACCAATTCAAACTACTACTTCACGGGCAATCAGACATCTGTTCTTGCTCCTACTGGTGCATACGTGAACGTCTCAGTCATTGGTACAACCGATTTCCAGTTCAGCTCTATACCCCGACTATATCGTGGTCAGAATGTAACTCTTGAAGCCCGACTAATTGACAACGCATTCCAACCAGTTAGGGATGCACCAGTCAACTACACGTGGTCGGCAGACAACTCTGCCGGTGTTGCAATCACCGACAACAATGGCGTACTCAAAGTCAACCTAACTATTGACGAGTTCCATGAGCTAGGCAACTTCACTCTGGGTGTGACATATCCTGGCGATCCATTCAAACAAGGAAGCTCCTCAGAGACTAGCTTATGGGTTGTTTCTAGAACATATCTAAGCATACAAAGTACCACTCCAAATTTACTCCAGGCAGGGGATATATGGGAATTCTCAGGACAAGTAACAGATGATAACAGAACCGCGGTGGAGAAAGATCTTGGTGAGGCCCTAGACGGTTGTTTAGAGAATGGCGGAGAGGTACTACTGATAATGGAAGGTACCGATTTCGAAGACAGAACTCATCGGCAGATTGTCGAGACCCTTTGTCCGAACGCTGGGTCGATATACCATAACCTACTACTGAACCCACAACTCCTCAGGGATGACCCCAACTCATTCCTTCCCGATGGTTTCGGGCCTGTGAATGTTATACTCAGGTTCGCAGAAAACCTTCCCCATGAGGGTTGTGAACCATTGGATGCTGACGCTCTGGAAACCTCCGGGGCTTGGGACCCCTGTGCTCTAATCGTCAATAGCGATCACTACCGCAAGGTAATGCAGTTCCAAGTAGATGGGTTTAGTCTGATAGGTAGGACTCAGCTATCAGTAGACGATCAGATAGTTTACACTTCTGAAATCGACCCCACCACTGGTCAGGCCATAGAAAAGCCGATGATCGTTACAGGCCAGCTAACTGATGAATTGGGCTCGAACTTATCCAATAGAGCAATCAGAGTTACCTATGAGATGGTTGATGCTTCCTTGGGTGTTATTTCATGCCTTCCGGGGACTAGCGATGCAAACGGATTCTTTGAAATCATTTGTCCGTTATCTGGAGTGACCGCCGGTCAGGCAAGAGTCAATATTCAGTTCAACTCATACGAGAACAATGATAGATACCGATACAGTAACTCTTCGTCAACAAGGATTTTCCCTGTATTCTCTAACTCGACAATGCAGATTATGGAAGTAGGTCCGTTCAGATCCGACGTAGACACATACACATTCCAAAACGGCTCAGAGTTCCCCGTTGTTTACTTGAAGGAATCATTCCATGTGGAGGCACTCTTGACACAGGTCAACGGTAACCCAATAGGAGGAAAGTGCCTGAATATTTACATCAATCCAGAGACTAATACACGGCCCATTGGAACCATGATTACTGAAGATGGAACGGGTTGGGTGAAGTGGTTCTCTGGGGATCCTGACGATAATCCGAGTAGAAGAGGGATAGAGCCAGACGGAGAATCTCTGGAGGGGTTCCGGACATTGAGAGTTGCATATGAGCCTGATCGGGAGCTCCCCGGTGGATGTCGAGCGGAGACTACTCCGGTAGTCAACAGCTCATTCATGGACATGGAGGTCCTTGTAAGGAGCAGAGTGGACATCCTTCTGAAGAACCACTGGTCCGATCCGGTTGGATACAAGCCCGGAGATGATATCACAGGCTCAGTGGCCATTCTGAGGGATAGACTCGATGTTGCAGTCGCCGGTGAAACAGTGGTCTTCAAGATACAATACTGGAACGGTACTGGATGGATCAATATCCCTCCCCAGTACGATGTTACAAACGAGCAGGGTGAGGCAGAATTCAACTTCACATACCTGGGAGAGGATGTACCATTCGCAGGTGAATGTGGTCAGTTGGATACTTTCGGGAATCCATGGCCTTGTGCCGTAGACGGTAAATGGCAAGTAACCGTTCACTTCCAAGAATCCTCTTTCTACCAAGGAGAGGATTTGGAAAATACGCCCCTGATTCGTTTGGATACGACACAACCAGAGGGTCAAACGAGCTTCTTAACAGCCCAGGTTACGGTAGTATTACTCATTGCACTCTCGTTCGCATTACTAATCGGGGCTATAATGTACAGGAACTACGCAGAACGCAGAAGAATAGAGATTATCCGAGGTATTCTAACCGACTCCCTGATGTCTCTGAAGGCATCGAATGACTTCATTCAGACGATATTCAACTGCTACAAGGACCTAGTCAGGTTCTTCAGGAAGAGAGGGGCGATGAAGAAGGTATACGAGACTACCAGAGAGTTCGAGGATGCACTCAACTCCATGCTCGGAGGAATAGCTCCCCCAGAAGATCTCGACGAGTTCTTCGCTATATTCGAAGAAGCCAGATACTCCAATCACGAAATCGGTGCTGAACAGAGAGACCGTGCAATATCGACATTACAGTCGATAATCAATCATATGACAGTCTCTCTGGGAGATAGCGTGCTTATGAGAACCTCAGACAATGAGTCGTCAATGTACGGGTCCGTTACACGTGCAGGGGAATTCATCGACTCTGAAGGACAAGTGAGGCTAGCAGGGGTAGACGAGGAAGATCCCGACTCAGGGTTCAGAATTTGATTGCAAAAGAGACTCTTTTAGGGGGAAATCACGCCTCTCAAAGAGCCCGTAGCATTCATAACAAGGCCTCAGGTGGCCCGCCTACCCAAGTAACGTCGAGGGAGTCATATGAGTAAGAAGAACAGAAAGACCAACCAATC
>MDTA01138698.1_pt1 | contig 14430 bp, 8 predicted proteins | sample 811151 | NCBI WGS metagenome assembly MDTA01 (sample SAMN05326648, study PRJNA326480) | marine metagenome | isolation source: seawater | place: Indian Ocean: South | collected 2010 | reverse complement strand
CTGCTGGATAATCTGCTTGAGTAGAAAATTCAATATCAAACAGAGCACCTGAACCTATATCAATTTGAGTTCCATCCGCTGAAGATCCTGAAATTACTGACAATCCATTGTTTTCACTAGCATCCAAAGTCCAATCAGCAGGTATACGATCACTAGCTGTAATACCAACTACTGTTAAAAAGCCAGGAACATCAGATAAGTCTAATTGTAAACTAGAAATAGGCTCAACATTATCTGCCGAAACAGTGATAGTCACATTATCTCCACTTACAACAGCAGCATCTGACAAGCTAAGAACAACTGTACTCATTGGAGTCGCAGAAGCCTCATTTGAAGGATCAGATGTACCTATATCATAAACAGCTGTAACAACATAATGATATGTATTACCATTCACAACATCCTCATCAACATAATCTGTCATATCTGGTGCAGTAGTTGCAATTGAGGTATATGGACCTCCAGACACATCAGACCTTTGAACATCAAAACCTGTAAGCTCTTCACGTGTTTGAACGTAATTTGCAGGATCAGGATTAAAATTCTTAATAAGCTCTGGAGGCATTTGATCTGTAGCTACAAAGCCATAGTCACCTTCATCTCCTCCTCCACAATCAGTACTAGAAGAAGTAGCGTTCGCAATATCAGAACAAACATCACCCGAACAAACTTGGAACATATAAGTTTCATTTGGTCCAAATCCATACAAATTAACTGTAGCATCAAAGCCTAATCCAGATGCATCTAATACATTTTCACTTACATCATATACTCCAAAAGATAACGTTGTAATCTCACATCCACCATCCCAGCTCATTGCAAAATAATTTGTATTCTCTAAACAATCATCAGGACTGGTTACATTGAAATTATCAATAGAGGTACAATCAGTATCACCTCCACCACCATCACCACCACATACACCATTTGGATCATCTACTACCGGATCAAACGCGCCACAATCACCACAATCATTACCATACTCAGGGCATTCGTTATCAGGAAGCCAGAACACTAAATTAAACGAACCATCATCACAGAAACCATCACCAAGCCAAGTATTATTTCCTTCAACACAACCATCATAGGTTCCATCAGCACAATCTAAGTTATTAAAACATGTTCCAGCACAGTCTACATATTCAGCAGATCCATCCGGACAAGGAGGAAATCCTCCAAATCCACCCGGAGCATTCCATGATAGATCAACTTGACCATCTCCTGGCTCAGCAACCAAGTTGCTCGCAGGATCTGGAACATATGGCATCGGTGTAGCTGACGCCTCATTTGAAGGATCAGACTCACCACCATCATATACAGCAGTAACAACATAGTAATAGGTTGTTTCGTTCTCCAAGCCTTCATCTAAATAGGACTGAGTATTTAAATCTGTAGAACCAACCATTTCATATCCACTGCCAGATACCAAAGATCTCCAAACATTATAGCCTAAAAGATCTCTATCAACATTTACAAATTCTTCTATAGTATACTCTACTTCAAGATCTTGCCAATTTTCTACAATCTGACCTTTTTCATAACCATGTGGCTCAACATAGTATCCAGTAGAAATTGACATAACCATGCCATCAACAGAGAACTGAACACTCTCCTCAGCGCCAAACTCGCCACCATTAGCAATTTCAGTTCCATCTAACAATAATTGATATCCACCATATCCATAGCCACAACAAATACCATCACCCCAAGAATCAAAAATCGTCCATGTATATGAACCAGATTCTAATTCAAAGTCCCATGAATATTCAGTTTCATTTGCCAATGCAGGATTACTTGCAATGACCTCACCTGATGATGATACAAGCTCCCAAGTTGTTTCAGCAGCATATTGATCTGTTGTCACATTAACCGTTAACGTTCCTGCAACCTCACCTGGAGGATCATCCCAATTCAATAAGACTACGCTATCTCCAGCCTCAGCTGTTAAATTCTCAGGCTCAATAAGTGGCTCAGGTGGAGCCTCGCCAGTTGTTGCTTGCGTACAAGCTTGCTCTGAATCACCACCTATGTTATAAGCACTAACACAAAAATCAAATGTAGTAGAATATGCTAAATCATCCGCCGAAAAGGACGTATTAGATGTACTTCCTATTAAAGAACCGTCTTGATAAACTTTATATCCTTCAGCACTGTTTGAAGCAGACCATGAAAGCGATACATCATTACCAGCTCCATCATTTGATACTGTTGCTGTTAAATCTTCTGGAGCAGGAGGTGCATCAGGTAGATTACAATTGATTGTTAAACAATCATCCACCCAAGAATACATTTGAACACCATCAGGATCAGCAATTACAAGTTCAGTATCACCAGAAACTAAACACGCATCAGCAGGATCGCCTTGAACCTCTAAAACAGTTAAAACACCTGATCCAGGTTCAATAACAGTTCCTTCCAAACTAAATCCAATCACAGTTGTTGAACCTGCCGAAACTAAAAACCCTGCAGCTTCTGCAGCTCCACCAGCTGCTGATACCACAGTTACACCATCCATATCAAACTGAAATCCACCAATTGTATTTGGTGTATTATATAAAATTTCAACTGAAGCTGTAGGACACTCTAGATCATCACAAGCCAAAGTACCATCCCAACATTCTACTTGTACTTCTCCACATCCACAACCAATATCAACATTTCCATCACAATCACAATAATCATCCGTTGGGTTACCATCACAATCACAAACCCCTTCAGGATATTCACAGCTACCATCATCAGTATCTGCACTTGCATCATAGTTACAAGCAGACTCATCAGTACATCCATATACTGGTGGAGTTCCTATACAATCTCCATACTCTACATCCAATGCATTTCCATCAGCATCAGAAAAAACACCTGCCTCTAAACAAGAATATGTGCCAAGATCAGAAAAAGTCAAGTTTGTTAAAACACCAGAACCAGCTGAAATTACAGAACCAGCCAATGAAAAACCTATCACCCTATTTGAGCTAGTCGAAACCATAAATCCAGCTTCTTCTGCGCTTCCACCAGAGCCTCCTGTAATTGTAATACCCATAATATCAAATTGAAATCCTGCAACATCATAAATATTTTCCATCAAAATTTCCATTGTACCATTATCTTCATCTACATTACCAAAACTCAACACAACAGCAGCTGGCTCTTCTGAACATTCAGCTTCATCACACACTACGACACCATCCCAACATTCAAAATTAGTTTCACCACATCCACATCCAATATCAATATTCCCTTCGCAATCACAATAATCATCCGATGGATTCCCATCACAGTCACATACGCCTTCAGGGTACTCACAGCTACCATCATCTTGAGTAGCATCCATATCATAATTACAAGCATTTTCATCCATACAGCCAGATATAGGTGCATCTCCATAACAATCACCATATTCTACGCCTAGAGCTACACCATCAGAATCAGAAAAAACTCCAGCCTCTAAACAAGAATATGTATCAAAATCTTCAAAAGTCAAGACTGTCAAAACACCCGAACCAGCAGGGATTACAGAGCCTGTCAATGAAAAACCAATTACTCTATTAGAGCTATTTGAAAGCATAAAGCCAGCGGACGCAGCACTTCCTCCAGAAGCTCCAGTTATTGTTAAGCCTGTCAAATCAAATTGAAAACCACCAACATCTTCAGAATTTTCCATAAGAATTTCCATTGTTCCCGCTGTCTCATCAACAGCACCAAAACTTATAGAAACTTCTTGAGAGTATATTATAGAACCTAAAACTAAAATAGCGGTCTTAATATAATTAGATTTTAAATTAAACATGATTTATCCTCCATTATTAATTAAATATTATAACAAAAATTTTATTTTAAATTATTAGCCTTGTGAAAGGCTATTAAATTACACTTGCTAACTAATTAAAACATAATAGAAATGAATATATGAAAATATATTTTTATTGTTTCAATCTGTTATTTGTTGTGTCAATGTGTTACAAACTAAGAATTTAATGCTTGATCTAGGTCTGCTATGATATCATCTTTATCCTCTATGCCAACTGATAGCCTAACAAGGCCATCAGTTAAGCCTCTTGCCATCCTATCTTCTCTAGGCACATCAACATGTGTCATTGAAGCTGGATGAGTAATCATAGTTTCTACAGAACCAAGACTTTCAGCTAATGAACATAATTTCACACTGTTCATCAATGAGGTCCCTGCAGATATTCCACCTTCAAGCTCCATCGAAATCATACCACTAAATCCATCCATCTGTTCTTTTGCTACTTCATATCCTGGGTGAGATTTTAATCCAGGATAGCTTACAGATTTAACTTTTGGATGATTTTCTAAAAATTCAGCAACCACTGCAGCATTTTTACAATGCCTTTCCATTCTAATTGATAATGTTTTAATTCCTGATAAAGTTAGCCAACAATCAAATGGACTTGGGACTGCACCAATGGTTTTTTGCATAAACTCCATTCGCTCATTTATGTGATCATCACTTGTAATAATCGCACCACCAATAATCTGATTGTGTCCACTTAAATATTTTGTAGTACTATGCATTACAATATCTGCTCCAAATTCTAAGGGTCTTAACAATGCAGGAGTTGAAAAAGTTGCATCTACACCATACATAATATTATGTTTTTTAGCTATTTTACCAACAGCATCCAAATCGGTAACTTTAAGCAATGGATTGGTAGGAGTTTCAATCCAAATTAATTTAGTATTATTTTTTATAGCATCTTCAACTTCCTGAGAATTTGATGAGTTTACATAAGTAAATTCTAATCCATAATTAACTAACAAATCATTAAATAATCTTGAAACACCTCCATATACATCATCTGAGCAAACAACATGATCTCCAGATGATAACATTTTCAAAACACTATCAACTGCGGCCATTCCAGAGCTAAAACACGTACCATATTTTCCACCTTCTAAAGCCGCCAAATTATTTTCCAAAACCTGTCTGGTTGGATTGGCTGATCGAGTATAATCAAATCCCTTCATTTTTCCAACTTCATCCAAAACATATGTAGCAGTTTGATAAATAGGTGGCACAATCGCACCTGTTGTTGGGTCTGGCTCTATACCCGACCTAATTACTTTTGTATCGAATTTCATTCTATTACCTTTCTTAATCAATTTAAATGCTCCAAGCCAAAATACGTCTATATATTTATAAAACTAAGCATTATATGTTCAAATTACTATAACATAACAAACAACACAATTTGATACGCTTATCATTTTTTATAAAATCTCATCGATTGTCCAACCACTATTTAATAGCTTTTCGGCTTTTTTATACTTTAATGTCTTTTGCTCTTGGCCATTTGAAATTATTACCTTTTGATTTCTTCCTACTTTATTATCCACTTGAATTGGTTGACGCTTACCAACCTGCTGACCTTGATTATTCTGCGATTGAGCTTGTTGAGTAGGAGCAGTAAAACCCATGCCTGTTGATTCATCGTGCCTTATTTTCAAATTCCTAGATTGCGCAACTGCATTATTTGAAACCTTGATTCTTGTTCTATAAATTCTTTTTAAAGTTTCCCTATTCGTATCCACCATCATTTCAGTAAACATTTTAAAACCTTCAGATTTATATTCAATCAAAGGATTCTTTTGTCCATAAGCTCTTAAACCAATACCTTCTCTAAGCTGATCCATTGCTAGTAAATGTTCACGCCATTTTTTATCAATAGTATTGAAAACTACAAACTTTTGAAAATTATTAAACAAATCTGTATCAACTATTTCTTTTCTTGAAGATAGCAATACATTAACCGCCTGAATAATAGCATCTTTTAAATCAGATACAGTCTCTACATTTATATCTTGCATTTTAACATCTAATGAAAAAACATCCATCAATTCTAAATTTAATCCATCCCAGTCTAAACTTGATATATCATCAGAATCATTACAAAAATCATTAACTACAACATCTAAATAATCATTAATAATTTCCTGAATTTGACTTTGTATAGAGTCCTCGTGCAAAGCATAATTTCTTCTATCATATACCAGAGTTCTTTGTTGGTTCATAACATCATCGTACTCTAGTAGATGTTTACGTATTAAAAAGTTTCTTTCTTCTACTTTCTTCTGTGCCCTTTCTATAGATTTAGACACCATACCATGGGTTATTACTTCACCCTCTTCAATACCCATCCTATCCATAACTTTTGCTATTCTATCTGAACCGAATAATCGCATAAGATTATCTTCTAAACTCAAATAAAATACGGACTCACCAGGATCTCCTTGTCTACCACTTCTACCCCTTAATTGCAAATCGATCCTGCGTGATTCATGCCTACTTGTACCTAGAATATACAATCCTCCCAAATCAAGGATATTTTCTGCTAATTTAATATCAGTTCCTCTACCCGCCATATTTGTAGCAATTGTTATTGCCGATTTATGACCAGCTCTTGCAACAATTTCTGCCTCACTTTGATGTTGCTTAGCATTTAAAACATTATGAGGCACTTTTTCTCTTCTTAGCATTCTTGACAATGTTTCAGATTCCTCAACAGATGTGGTTCCAACAAGTATAGGCTGACCTTTAGAAAATAATTTTTTTATATGATTTATTACAGCATTATATTTTTCTCTTTTTGTTTTATAAACCAAATCATTTTCATCTTTTCTAATAATAGGAACATTGGTAGGAATTTCAATAACATCTAATTTATAAATTTGCATAAACTCACCAGCTTCAGTAGAAGCAGTACCAGTCATTCCTGCTAATTTTTCATACATTCTAAAATAATTCTGTATAGTAATAGTTGCCATTGTTTGTGTTTCTTTTTCTATTACTACATTTTCTTTAGATGAAAGTGCTTGATGCAAGCCATCACTATATCTTCGACCATGCAAAACACGTCCAGTATGCTCATCAACAATTTGAACTTTTCCATCTTGAACAATATAATCAACATCCTTTTCAAACAAAGTATATGCTTTCAACAGCTGATTTATAGCATGGATCCTATCACTTCGCTCTGAATGAACAATTTGAGCCTCTTCTTTCTTTTCTAAAATTTCTTTCTTAGATAATTCTTTATTCAATTCAATCTCATGAAACAATTCACCCAAATCAGGCAAAACAAAGTTTTCAGGATTAGAAGGTGATAGCGTTTGCCTACCCATTTCAGTCAAATCAATTACATTAGAACGCTCATCAACAGTAAAATACAATTGCTCATCTAGCTCATGCATTTTTTTATCTCTTATAAATTCACTTTCTATTGAATGAATTAATTGCTGTGTACCCTGTTTTTGATACATTTTCATTAATCTTTTATTTTTAGGCATACCTCTTTGAGCTAACAATAACTTTTGTCCTGCATACTCTTTATCATCTTCAATCTTCTTTTCAGCATCTGAAATAAATCCATTGATTAATGTAGATTGTTTTTGAATTAAGTTATATATAATAGATTTTAAATCTTGATATTGAGTGTTAACTGGAGCATCTACACTTCCAGAGATTATTAATGGGGTCCTTGCCTCATCAATCAAAACCGAATCTACCTCATCAACTATAGCATATACATAACCATTTTGAACCTGATTATCGGGGCTTGATGCCATATTATCTCTTAAATAATCAAAACCAAATTCATTGTTTGTACCATAAGTAATATTTCTAGAATACATATCTTTTCGCTGAGGTGGTGACATCGTATTTAAAATACACCCATATGTTAGCCCTAAGAAATCATACAATAAACCCATCCACTGACTATCTCTTTCAGCAAGATAATCATTAACTGTAATTACATGCACACCTCTTCCAGTTAAAGCATTTAAACAAATTGTCAGAGTAGACACCAAAGTCTTTCCTTCTCCCGTTTTCATCTCAGCAATTTTGCCTTGATGCAAAACAACCCCTCCTATAATCTGGACATCATAATGAACCATATTCCATTCAATATCTTGATCCATAACCTTATACTTTGTACCGACTATTCTTCTTGAAGCATCTTTTATAATTGCAAATACTTCGCACATATTATCATCTAAATAACCCTGCTCTGATTTATAAATATGATTTTCAGTCTCTGCAAAAGATAAGTTTTCAGATTCAGCAATTTTTCTTGCATCATCTCTTACACCTTCAATTGCTTTTTTATGATCATTAAATTTTTCTTTCAGCTCTAAATCTGACAATGGCTCCAAATTACTATAAATAGAATTCACCTTATCAACATAAGGTTTTATTTTTTTCAAATCTTTCTCTGATTTATTACCAAATACTGTTGTAATTACTTTAGTTAAAAAGGACATTAGCTTGTTACCATCTTATTTTTTATAATATCTTGATATATTGCATCCAATATACCATTAACAAATCTACCACTATCTTTAGTGCTAAAAATCTTTGCGATTTCAATTGCCTCAGCAATTGAAACTTTTAATGGAGTATCATTTACATACAACATTTCAGAAATAGCCATACGTAAAATCAAGTTATCTATCATAGCTATTCTTCCAATCTCCCAATTTTTCGATTTATCACAGATCAATTCATCTAAATAACTAATATTATCTAATGTATTCTTTACAAGCAAAAGGCAATACTCTTTTACTGAATCAGAATATATTTCATCTGGAAATTGATCACAAATATATTGAAATGATTCTAATGGTGAATTTTCAGTTATTTCACTACTATACAAAATTTGAAGTGCGGTACATCTTGATAAACGTTTATCTTTTTTCATTATTTAATTCTAAAAACAGATTTCTTATTTTTATTATAAAAAGATTTTAAGCTTGCCATTTTTTTAATTCTATCTTCAGCCTGTCTATCCGATGCCAAATTTGTTGGAATATCATCCTTATTTGACCTTCTAAATATATCAATGAGCATATCATATATACCTTCAGCTTGATCAAATGCTCTTTGACGATTATAGCCTTCTAACTCATTTGAAACATTGATTAATCCGCCTGCATTTATTGCATAATCAGGAGCATATAAGATTCCCCTTTTCTTAAGCATCTCACCATGAACCTTTGCATTTTTCAAAACATTATTTGCTCCTCCCGCAACAACCTTACACTGCAATTGAGGTATAGTTTCGTCATCCAAAACCGCACCTAATGCACAAGGTGACAAAATATCTACATTTAATTGCAAAATTTCATCCTTAGATACAGGCTTGACATTATACTTAGACACAGCTTCTTGAACTAAATTTTCATTTATATCTGTTGCATACATCTCCACATCATGCTTTGATAGATACTCAACAAGATACATTCCAACATGACCCAACCCTTGTATTCCAATCTTTAAGCCGTCAAGATTTGATTTATTAAATTTTTCTTTCGCACAGGCTTTTATTCCTATATAAACTCCATAAGCTGTAACTACAGATGGATCTCCACTACCTCCTAAAGAACGAGAAATTCCAACAACATAATCCGTTTCAGCTCTTACCCATTCCATATCTCTTACTGAAGTACCTACATCTTCAGCTGTTATATATCTTCCACCCATCGCTTCAACAAACCTGCCAAAAGATCTAAAATAGGCTTCGTTCTTTTCTGTATCTTCATCAGAGATTATAACAGCCTTTGCACCACCAAGATTCAAGCCTGCTATTGCAGCCTTATATGTCATGCCCCTACTTAACCTCAATACATCAATCAATGCTTCTTGTTCATTATTATAATTCCATATTCTACATCCACCCAAGCCTGGACCTAAAATTGTATTATGAACACCTATAATGCATTTCAAGCCAGTATCTTCATCATAAAAATAGCTTACTTGCTCATGGTTTCGTCTTATCATCTCTTGAAATGTAGCCATATTTACTCCTTAATTATTTTGTAATAAATTTCTTCCAATAACCATTTTTTGAATTTCAGAAGTTCCCTCATAAATTTGTGTTATTTTTGCATCTCTCATCAACCTTTCAACTCCATACTCTCGAATGTATCCATTACCACCAAAAATCTGAACACATTCTGTTGCAGCCTTAACAGCAGTCTCTGATGCAAATACCTTGGCCTGAGCGGCAATTTGACTATAATTTTCACCCTTATCTTTTGCCCAAGCAGCCTTTCTAATTAAGAGTCTTGAAGATTCAATGGAAGTTGACATTTCTGCAAGCTTATTTTGAATTGCCTGATTAAATGCTATTGGCTTTCCAAATTGCTTACGATCTTTAGCATATGCAATTGATTTTTCTAATGCTGCCTGTGCAATACCTAATGCTTGTGATGCAATCCCAATCCTTCCACCATCTAGAGTGGACATCGCAATTTTAAAACCTTCACCTTCAGAACCAATTCTATTTTCCAGGGGAATTTTCACATCACTAAAATACAATTCACACGTATCAGAGGATCTTATTCCTAATTTATCTTCAGGCTTACCAACATCAAAACCTTCCCAATCTTTATCTACTAAAAAACAAGAAACTCCTTTATAGCCTACATCCTTTTCTGTAACTGCAAATACAATAACATAGTCACTTTTAATGCCATTGGTAACCCAATTCTTTGTTCCATTTAATATATAATAGTCACCACTTCTCTCTGCAATTGCTTTCATATTAGATGCATCAGATCCAGACTGCGGCTCTGACAAAGAAAATGCACCTAACTTTTTACCGCTTGCAAGCTCAGGTAGATACTTATTTTTTATTTTATCACTACCATATTTTTCTAATAAATAGCATACCAATGAATTATTTACTGACATAATAACACCTACAGATGCATCTGACTTGCAAATTTCTTCCATTGCAATTGTATATGAAATAGTATCCATACCACTTCCACCATATTCAGGCGAAACCATTATACCCATCAAACCAAGTTCTGACATTTTCTTTACAGCATCTTCTGGCCATATTTTTTTCTCATCTCTTTCTATCGCACCCTCTTCTAGATGATCTTTTGCAAATTTCCTTGCCGTTTCCTGTATTAAAATTTGTTCATCTGTTAAATTAAAATTCATTATATACCTTTAATTAATATTTATAAAAACCTTGACCTGATTTATAGCCTAAATGACCTCGATCTACCATATCTACCAATAATTGACTTGGCTTGTATTTATCATCATTAAAATCTTGATGCAAAATATTGCATATATACAAAACAACATCTAGCCCAATCAAGTCTGCAAGCTTTAATGGACCCATAGGATGATTCATTCCTAATGTCATTATCTTATCAATGGCTTCTACGGTAGCAACACCTTCTTCATATGCAAAAATAGCCTCATTAATCATGGGTATTAAAATTCGATTAGCTACAAAACCAGGGCTATCATTACATACAACTGGTACTTTTCCCATTTTTTTAGCAACCTCTAAAACTATCTTTTCAGTACTGCTAGATGTTTCGCTACCAATTATAACTTCAACCAAGCTCATTAATGGCACTGGATTCATAAAGTGCATTCCAATCATTTTATCAGGATTTTTACATATACTTGCTAACGAATCTATAGAAATTGATGATGTGTTGGTTGCTAAAATTGTATTCTCATTACATATATCAATTATTGAAGTAAATATATTTTTTTTTACTTCTGGATTTTCAGTTGCAGCTTCAATAACCATATCAACATTTTCTAACATTTTAAAATCTGTAGATACTGAAATTCTATGTAATGAATTTTCCATATTCAGAATTGATATTTTTTCTTTATTAACTTGACGCTGCATATTCTTTTTAATTATTGATAAACCCCTATCTAAACAATCTTGATTTAAATCAATCATCACAACTTTAAAACCTGATAAAGATGCAACATGAGCAATACCATTGCCCATAGTCCCAGCACCTATAACACCAATAGATTTCACTATAACCTTTCCAAAATCATTGCTGAAGCCTCACCACCACCAATGCAGATAGCAGCCAAACCATACTGCGCTTGTTTTCTTTCCATTGCATTTAACAATGTACATACAATTCTTGCACCTGATGCACCTATGGGATGCCCTAAAGAGACAGCACCACCATACACATTAAGCTTAGCACTATCTATCCCAAGCTCCTCCTGTGCAGCCATTGCCACTACCGCAAATGCTTCATTTATTTCAAACAAATCAATATCATCAATGCTTAACTTCGCATTGCTAAGAACATTTTTTATAGCCTTAACAGGTGCAGTTGTAAACCATTCAGGCTGATGTGCAGCAGAGGCTTGAGCCACAATTCTAGCTTTTGGCTTTAAACCTAGTTTTTTTGCTTTATTTGAACTAGCCAACAAAACCGTTGCTGCCCCATCATTTATAGTGCTTGCATTAGCTGCTGTTATTGTACCATCTCTATCAAAAGCTGCTCTCAATGATGATATTTTATCAAAACTCACTCGATTAGGCTCTTCATCCTGATCAACAATAATATCATTACCTTTTCGATCTTTATAAATTACAGGACAAATTTCAGATTTAAAAATACCATCTGATTGAGCTTTCTGTGATTTTTTATAGGAATTTATAGCAAATTGATCTTGATCTTCTCTACTGAAATCATATTTTTCAGCACATAACTCAGCACAATTACCCATATGCGTTTGTCCATATACATCCCACAATCCATCATTAATCATCGTATCAACAATCTTACCGTGACCCAACCTAATACCTGTCCTGCTTTTTAATATAACATGAGGGGATAAACTCATATTTTCCATCCCACCAGCTACCATAACTTCTGAATCACCTGACAATATTATTTGCTTTGATAACATTATAGCTTTTAATCCAGAACCACACATTTTATTAATAGTTGTTGATTCAACTGAGTCAGGTAAACCAGCATATATTAGCGCCTGCCTTGCAGGAGCCTGACCAACTCCAGCAGGCAAAACATTGCCCATAATAACCTCATCAATTGCATCAGGACTTAATTGGGTTCTGCTTATTAAACCTTTTATAGCAGCAGCTCCTAAATTCGACACCCCTACTTTACTTAGAGAACCATTAAATGAGCCAATAGCAGTTCTTGCATAATCTAAAATCACAACATCTATCATTTATTCTCCCTCACTCTTACCATAAGCCATGATAATTTTTTTAACTAATTTATGTCTTAAAACGTCGTTCTCTTTAAAGCCAACAAAACCAATTTCTTTAACATTTTTTAAAATTTTCAATGCATCAATCAAGCCCGATGAACTTCTTTTTGGTAAATCAATTTGAGTAACATCACCTGTTACAATAGCCTTTGATGTAACGCCCAAACGAGTTAAAAACATTTTCATCTGAGTCTTTGTTGCATTCTGCGCTTCATCTAAAATTATAAAAGCATTTTGAAGAGTTCTTCCCCTCATATATGCCAAAGGCGCAACCTCAATTATTTTACGCTCCATAAGATTATCTAGCCTATCACCCCTAATCATATCTCTCAATGCGTCATAAATTGGATTTAAATATGGATCAATTTTTTCTTTTAGATCTCCAGGCAAAAAACCTAGATTTTCACCTGCTTCAACAGCTGGCCTGGTAATTACAATCCTTGAAACATCTTTATTTTTCAAGGCAGCAACTGCAAATGCTACTGCTAAATATGTTTTTCCTGTTCCTGCTGGCCCCACAGCAAAGCTTATATCATTACTTTGCACTGCTTCTAAAAACTCTTTTTGTCCTGGAGTTACTGCATTAACAGATCCTTTATGAGTATGAACTATTAAAGGCTTATCAGGATCATCTAATATTGAATCTTTAGATTGTTTTTCAGAAAATGAAATTAAATTTTTAACATCTTCTTCATCAACATAGCCTTTTCTATTGGCAGTAATTTGCATATCTTTAACTATACTTTGTATTTTTTCACCTTCATCTAGACTGCCGTCTAAAATCATTTCAGATCCTCGAACAGTTATAGTAGATTTAAATTCTTTCTCTAAGATTTTTAAATTTTGATCATTGGTACCAAGAAGAGCTAGAGGATCATTTCCGGCTATATTAATAATTTTCTTCACAATATAAAAATCCCCTTATTCAATAAAGAAAAGTTTATTTTATATATGCAAATATCCGAAATCATAAAGCCTATAAATTTACATAATTATAGTGATTTTATGCAATCATATCACAACATCAAATTTCAACTAAACCTTACTTAACTAATATTAGTTTTTTTGTTTTATTAAAACTTTCTGTTTTAATACTTACAAAATAAATTCCAGATGAAAACTTTTCACCATTCCATTGGATACTATAATTTCCTGGATAAATATATTCATTTTTTATAATCTCAATCATATTACCATTAATATCATGAATAGATATCAATATATCATTGGGTTCAGGAATTTGATATTGAATATTTACAATAGGATTAAATGGATTTGGGAAAATATTTGAAATTTGATATTCTTCTATTACCATTTTATCATTTATATTCATCATAGACTCTATTAATATTTCATTGCAATCATCAATACTACCTTCT
>MDTA01147896.1_pt1 | contig 14431 bp, 13 predicted proteins | sample 811151 | NCBI WGS metagenome assembly MDTA01 (sample SAMN05326648, study PRJNA326480) | marine metagenome | isolation source: seawater | place: Indian Ocean: South | collected 2010 | reverse complement strand
TTCCACTTTTATCAGTCTATTTTTTTTATTATATATGGAAACCTGAGGCTTTCAAAAATCTTATTAACGATATAAAATCTTTATTTAATTAATATGGAAATTACAATTTTTACACCTAATCTAGAAATAGTATACCAAGATGGCATAATGTTATTAAACTACATAATTGAGTATGTTCTAGATTTAACTGCTAAGATAAAAATTTAATTTGTTTATAGATAATCTTTTCTTAATTTTTTTAGTTGGAGCTGTGATAGGTAGTTTATTGAATGTATGTATTTATCGTTTACCCAAAAATCTTGATATTGTTTATGCAAGATCTTCCTGTCCAAAATGTAAAAAAAAAATTAATTGGTTTGATAATATACCTTTAATCTCGTTTATTATTTTAAAGTTTAATTGTCGATTTTGTAAAAAATCTATTTCGCCCCAATATTTTCTAGTGGAACTAATTTCAGCATTATTTTTATGTTTTGCATTTGTCTATTTATTTAATTATTTGGATATAATCCTTTTAGGTTTAATCTTTTACATACTAGTAATTATTTTTTTTATTGACTTAAAGCATTTTATTATTCCTGACTGTTTGAATTTTATCTTGATATCTTTAGGAATATTAAAAAATTTTTTTCCTGAAACATCTTTAAATTTAAACCAAGATATGTTCCAGTCATTTTTAGGCGGTGCTCTAGGTTATCTTGTAATTTGGTTATTAATATTTTTGTATAAAAAAATTAAGAAAGTTGATGCGATGGGTCTTGGAGACGCTAAACTTTTATCTGCTATGGGTTTTTTATTAGGCTTTCAATCCATTTTTATAATTTTATTTATTGCTGCTATCTTAGGTTTGATTTTTTCTGTCCCTAATTTGATAAGTGGAAAAAGTTCTCTTAAAACAGCAATACCCTTTGGACCTTTTCTTATTTTAGCTTCGATTATTTACTTTTGTAATTTTTAATTAGGCAAAATTTAATCAATCAATCTCTTTCCAATATTGAGTTTGAACCGCACCTCCAGTGCTAGTTGATCCAGTTTTTCCTGTTATTAAATTATCAGTTGAGGTGAAACCATCAATTTTATCTTTAGCTCTACCTGCTATACCGACATATATATTATCACCTTGAACAACAACTTTTGACAACACTCCAGATCCAAGTTCAATATTTAAAAGAGATTTACCGCATAATGTGTCGTATGCTGTTAACAAAGCTTTACCTGTTGTACATGCACTTCCTTTAAATGGCTCATATATTGGAAAAAAGACCCGATCTTTATTCACAGTTGGTTCAGCTGTAAGTTTTTGTTTGTTTTGTAAGTCAACATACCAACCAAGTTTATTTGCAGGAACTGGACACTCTGATTTTGTACACTTAGAAACGTTGCCAACAGATGAAACATTTACAAAATTTGGAAAATCTGTATCTTTTATTCCAAAAAGTCTATTTTGTATTTGAGCAGATTCTTCACGTAACTTTTGAGTATTGCCAGTACCAAAATATAACCATAAATTATTGTCATTATTAATTGTTGCAGTTGATTTAGTGAAAATATATCTACCATTATCAGAAGTCGTTTCAGCATCAAATAATGTTGTCTTATCAATATCCTCTTTTATAGTTAAGTAAGTAGGACTGGTCGAGTCTAAGTCCATGGTGTAATCCCCAGTTAAATCAATTTTTGTAATTTTTCCCTCAAGGTCATTTGCATAAATCATTGCTCCATTATAATTTGCTTTGCCCGTACCATCTGCAGTAATAACAGTTAAGTCAGCAGGCAATCCATTTACAACGTCATTACCTAATCTTCTAAACGTAACATCACCTGTATCAGGCTTAGGTGGCCCCCCCTCACGGGTATTTGGCCAAGACTCATCAAGTTCTACATAATCTACACATTCTAAGTTACCAACAGTCTTAAATTCAATATTATGAGATACAACAGGATTGAATTCTGCAGTTATACTTTGATTAGTATTTGGGTCATAACAAACATCTTGAGCATATCCTGGATTTGTACCAAAGCTAGAAGCACTATCTTGAGGAGATACAATCAATATTCTATTTTCCTCATTATTATTAGGATCTTTTATTAAAAAATCTTGTTTTTTAAACACAGTCGTTTTCCAAGAATATGATGACTCCTTTTTATCCTCAATATCTATCACTTTTAACAATTTTCCCTCATTTTCTAAATCTACTACAAATACCGCTGAACCAATATCTGGATTAACTGATTGGTTGTAACCACCTCCAAAAACTGCAACCCATCTATCTGTTGGGTTAACTTGACCATCATTCGTGCTATCTAACTTTATTCTAATTATTCTCGGAGTAGACCATGTTTCACCTAATTTCCGGTAGTCCAATTCAGCATTAATTGTTCCATTAACATAACTAAAAATATTTGATCCACCATCGCTATCCCAGTGGGTTATAATTTTATTTGTTGGGTCATTTAAAATTGAAAAAAGTTGTTTAGGCTTTTCTAAATTTGTAATATCCAGGGCAAAAAAACCATTTCCTCCAGCACCTAATCCACTTATTAAGACTGTTCGCCATCTTGGATTTGAAACATTATCACTTGGAGTATCATCAAAATAGATATCTTTAACTACAGGTGATCCGTCTATTCCGTAAATTGGATTTGTTGCATTCGCTTTATTCGATGGAATTCTTGATAAGTTTTCCATTATTGCAGGAGGAATAAATCCCCAAAGTTCCTCTCCCCCAGAATTATTATCTGTTTTAAAAACATGTAAAATACCATTATTTGCACCTGCAATTACTACCTCTTCTCTGTGTTGGCAACTCACCCCGCAGTCCATTGAAGTTTTAAAATTTTCATAACTATTTTGAATTCTATAATATGCATCAGTCTTATTAAAATTTGAAACTACAGAAGTTGCTGTTGAGGCCTCAGGTGCACCAACAACAATCAAATTTGAATGGTAAATGTCGGCTACTTTATGAATATCATCAGTTGTACTGCCATCACTATCCTGATCATAGGTGTCTGTTCCTCTAATAAAATTAATTAAGTTATCAATAGCAGTATCAGTTGGAGTACTTTGTGGGTATATTAAACCTCTTATTTCATCTCTATTAGTTGTCGTAAAATTATTCAGGCTTGTGCTTCCTGAGATTCCCGACGACCAAATTCTCCTATCGTTTGTCCTAGCGTTAAGTGTAGCTGCAGCATCCCATTGCATATTTCCGAACTCGCCATTACTTTGCAATTGATATTTTTTTATAGTTCCTTCCCATTGTTTGTTGCTAGCATATTCAAATGTCGCTTGATAAACAAAGTCACCTCTTTGCACGTCGGACATAACTGCAGGTGTAGTAAATGTTAATCTTCCAGAAATAGCTTGTTTAATTGCATCAGTTAAAGTTGTTAAAAGCTCAGACTCATTTTCTGCAAATAAAGGGCTACCAGTTCCTCCTGCTGTAGCTGCAGTTGTGTAATTGCTTGTATTTCCTCCAACAGCAAAACCAACAACAAAAGTTTTAATTAATTTTCCTTGATCTTGGTTTTTCATGTTTGATAATCTACTCATGAAAGTACTGTGATTAGACCATTGGCCATCACTAATAAAAATTATATAGTTTTGAGCACATGTCTCACCATAATTAGGCACAGCTCCAAAACCTGTTTGCCCTTTATAATATTTATTTGCTTTATCAATTGCAAACACAGGTCTTGTTCCACCTATGGCTCTTATTCTATTAACTTGTCTAAAAATTTGTCTGGCACCATTATCACTTATTGGAACTAAAATCTTTGTTCTTGAATTATTATTTGATCCCCATTCCATCAAACCAAAATTAGCTCCAGAAGTAAGATCTGTGTTTGAGACAATTTTCTTTATAACGTCTCTCGCTGCTCTCAAACGTGTTTTAGCTCTTCCACCTCCCACTTGAAATTGAACAGTACCTGCACTGTTATATACTACAAGTCGGTTCTTTCTGTGGTCTGCTACATAAATATTGTCATTACTGTCAAGATGAACCCCGAGTGGCATACTATAGTTTGCAGCAATTTGATTTTGATATGATAAACTAGAGTTGTATTTTCTTAGTCTGTTAGATTCTGACCCAAAAATATTTCCACTACTATCATAATCTGCATCAAATGTTACTGGACCTCTATATAAACTTCTTGAAAAATTTAGTGAGCTACCTGATACATTAAATTCAGAAAATCTTCTACCACTCCAATTTGCAGCAATTAGTTTGTTTCCAGCATTGTTCATAGATAAACCAAAAGCCCAATTAACTTGACTACTACTAAAATATTGATAACCAGCCTGATTTAAACCACTTCTAGTAAATCTTTCTATGCTTGTGCCTCTGTTACTCACAAAAACATAATCATTATTAACAGCTATACCTGACGGTCGAGCAAAAACTGTTGCACTTTGTCTTACACAATTTCCATTTAGATCAAGAACAGTAACTCTACGATTGCCATAATCAGCAATATAAATTTGATCGTTATAAATTACAAACTGTCTGGCATTTCTCCATTGTTTACAACTTGAACCTCTACTACCAAATCCTCTTACATAGTCTCCTGAACTATCAAAAACTTTCATTCTGTCATAAGCATATTCTAAAACAAAAATATTTCCTGAACTATCAGTTTGAACATCTACTGGATAAAGAAGACCTGTTTTCTGCGGAAGCTGCGATCTCATACTTCCTGAATTATCTAACATTATCAATATATTTGCTGGTATATCTGATGTACCAGTTCCTGGTGGAGGGTTTTTTGCATACAACTTTGTATTTATTAACGCAAAAATGATAATCAGTATTACTCTTGGGAGTCTAGCCATTCTGAAACCTTATCATTGTAATTATAGAGTTGTTGAGCATATAATTTACTGCTTATTTCTAATATTTCTGCAGGTCCTTCCTCAGTATCTGCATGAACATATAAAATTATATTATTTCCTACTTCCCAAGTATGACTTCCTCGCCAATCTTTTTTATCTTTTCCAATAGGTAATTTGAATTTACCGTATTTATTAATTGCAAAATCCATAAGAGCATTATCGTTCATAAAAGTTCTCATTAAAGTTATTAATACAAGCTTATTTTCGACAAATAAGTATTCCACCATAGTGTCTTTGAGCTTTTCGTTTTCTGGACAAATAAATAAGGTGGGAACAAGTATTTTTTGACCATTAAATTGATCTTCAAAAGGTAATGCATCTTGGTTTTCTATTAGTTTATCGCTTTTATCTCCAAAATTTACAAAAGTAATGTCACAAGCATTCGCTATATTAAAGCTTAAAAAGAAGACAAAAATAGTTAAAATTATTTTTTTCATTAATTCACAAGTGTAACTGTAGTTTGTAAAGCTGTTACTATATCATCATTTAAATTACATGAGTTTTTATTTGCATTACAGCCGCATGAATAAATATTGTAATATGTCGCTGTTGATGTGCCTGTATTCTTATAATTAGTTCCTTGAGAGATATCACCTCCCGTAGCGCCTGAAACAGTTTGGGTAATAGGAGTTTGAGTATTTCCTCCAGCATCTGGTGTATAAGTAATAAAATATTCATAACTGTAATCAGTCAAGTTATTCTCTCCGGTTATAAGTTCACTCATATCTTTTTTTCCAATATAATCTTTTATAGCTTTAGGATTAGAAAGTTCTCCAAATAAAGATGTTTTACAAAAAGATAATTGACTATTTGGGTCACTCCCAAGTGTTAAGCTTGATTGGGTACTCAACCATTTTTTTGCCTCAGTTATACCTGTTTCAGCAGCATAGAATGTTTGTTGTTTCACATTAAGGTTTCCATTCTGTTTATGATCTCCAGCAGCTATAATCATAAGAGTAGCTCCCATCAAAGACATGGCAACTAACATAAGTAAAGCTAGAGCAATAGCAAAACCTTTTTCATTTTTTATTTTTTTATGATTTAACAACATTTCTCAAATATACACTAATATAAAAAGTTTCCCTTAAGTATCTGTCGCTTTTAGTAAATTGACCTGAAGTTCCTCCGTTCAACATATCAAAAGAGATAGGATTTTTTAATAATTCATTTGGGGATCTTACAGTAATATAAATTTCAGCAGTGTGAACTTTAGATTGATTTTCAGTTGAAGAAATATCAACATTGTTTAACCTATTTCCATTAATGTCATTAAAGAAAACTTGAAAATCGGTTGCATTTTCAACTATTGTAATAGGGGCGCAATTTTGTTGTGTATCAAATCTTTCACAATTTCTTTTCATTGGATTAACGACTGGATTCTCAGTTATCTCTCTAACTAAATAAGTTTCCTCAGAATTGTTTTTTTTTACTAAATAATAACTAATTTCAATTCTGTCTTGTGATGAAGTATTATACCATATTCTAAGCCTATCTCCCCGAGTTCCATTGAAAGAGTCTTTCTTTTCGATCCAACGGTCCCAGTCGGATCTTGTATAGTTCATATTTTTATACCCGGCATTTCTAAGATCTTTAGCAATTGTTGCCAAAGATGATCTTCCTGCTTTACTCATTTTGGCTTTATCTGAAATTTTTTGATAACTGTTATTAAAGTAAATATAAGAGTAGGATATTGCTGCAATTGAAATTGCTCCTATCACCATTGCTATTAGGGTTTCAAGAAGTGAAAATGCTCTAATTTTTCTCATTTGACTACGACCCCTATAAATTTTTGTTTTTTTCCTTTGCCTGATTTAAATTTAAATTTTACTGTCGTACTGTCTGTTCCAGAAGTTATTGTAGCTTCTTTAGTGTCTAATTGATCACAAGGTATTTTTTTAAATTTATTGTTAATTTTTAATTGGTTTTCTTGCATAAAATGTTTTGCCCACTTCACTTTAACTTTTTCGGCGAGTGATCCTGTGGAATTGTAATTTTTAGTACATTGTTGAGAAAAACTATATTTCGATGCATTGTTTGCATCCCCCATAATGTCCTCTACAGCTGTTTCAGATAAAAAATTAATCTTATTTGCATCCACAGACCTGTCAATAGAAGTTGTGGCGTAGCTAATCATTTGATTAACACCGATAAAACCTATACCTATAATAACTAAGCAAACTAAAGACTCTATTAAGCTTACTCCTTCTATCTTTTTTGTTCTATCCATTTATCTGTATCTTTATTATATTTAAAAATTTTAAGATCTAAATTTCTTGCGATCTGAACAGCATAACGATAAGCATTTTTATTATTATAGTTGCATCTATTATTTCCACTAGGATGTGTTGTATTACTTCTAGAGCAAATAATAAAACTTGCTTTCTCTGTTGGGGTCACATTAATATCAAGTTGTCCTGGAGACAAAAGCGCATTTCTTGAAACACAGTATTTCTTATTTGGCCACGTATAAACAGTATCTGGCCATTGGTACGCTCCACTTTCATCTGTAATCCAATTAGCATCTGGACTATTTTGAGGAGAGCCTGGACACATTTTGTAAAAGTTCATTATACTCTTGTTATCGTATTTAGACGGGTCATTTCTGTTTGTTCTACCTGCTGCTGGAACCTTCATTTGTATTGCATATTCTTCATTAGTTATATAATAGTTTCTACTTCTGTCTTGTTCAGGGGATGTTTGACCAATTACTAATACACCGTATTTTCTATTTTCAACTTCAGATTTTTTTTCCTCAAAGTATGTTACAAAATTATTTACTTCATTTTTCATCTCTCTGTCGGTTAACCATTGATCAATTTTAGGATATCCAAATACTGATACGATTGCTATAATGGCTATAACAACCAATAATTCTATTATTGAAAAAGCTTTATTGTTTTGCATCTATATTACTTATTTTTCCAGATTGCACTAAATTTTCAATAGATTTTTCCATAGATATCATTCCATCGCGTGTTCCGGTTTGCATTACACTTGGAATTTGATGAATTTTCTTTTCACGAATTAAATTCTTTACAGGAGAGTTACAAACCATTATTTCAAAAGCACCAACCCTCCCTTTACCATCTGTTGTTTTAAATAATTTTTGTGTAACAACCATCTTCAAACTATCAGCAAGTTGCGCTTGAATTTGAGCTTGCTGCTCTGAGGGGAATACATCAATAATTCTATTAATCGTATTAGGTGCTCCACTAGTATGCAATGTTCCAAAAACTAAGTGACCAGTTTCAGCTGCTGTTAAAGCCATACTAATAGTTTCAATATCTCTAAGCTCCCCAACTAAAATTACATCAGGATCTTCTCGTAATGCACTTTTTAGTGCTGTTGAAAAGCTTTCTGTTTGTTTTCCAACTTCTCTATGAGAAATAATACTTTTTTTGTCTTTGTGGATAAATTCAACAGGATCTTCTATTGTTATTATATTTGCATGCCTAGTCTCATTTATTTGGTTAATTATTGAGGCTAGTGTAGTAGATTTACCTGAACCGGTTGGTCCTGTTACTAATACTAATCCTTTATGCATATCAACAATACTGAATAAAACTGGGGGTAAATTAAGAGACTCCATGCTGAGGATTGCGGTTTCAACTTTTCTAAGAACAACTGCAGGACCTTTAAGAGTTCTATAGAAATTTGCCCTAAATCTTACGTTTTCTACCATAAATCCACTATCAAGCTCACTTTTTGAATTAAATATCTCAACATCAGATTCTGAGCAGTATTTGCTTAATAATGCCTCTATATCCTCACTTTTTATGATTTCTTCATCTAAAATCTTAATTTCCCCCAATAATCTATAAGAAAATGGGCAATTTGCTCTAAGATGAAAATCTGATACTTTAGGGTTTTCACTAACTATGTTTAAAATTCTATCAATCATAAAAATTTTCCTCTAAATATTGCTTTTTTTTATTTATATTTGTGTTAGAGTTAAATTTTTAAAAAACTCTAACACAAAATTTATACTATAAATATAAATTTTAATCAATATCTAAAAAAACTTGATTTTATTGACTTTTTTAAGCTATTATAAAAAAAAAATAATTAATCTAAAATTATAACACAATAATTTTAACTCTAACACAAACAAAATACTGTCTAACACAAAAATTTTTATTTTTTATTCATTGTAACACAAGAAATAAGCTCAATTATTGATTGAAAATTAAGATTTTTTTTTTATAACACAAAATATGTTGACAAAATTGTGTTAGAATTGTATTGTAACACAAAAAAGATTAATGATTCGTTTATGACAAATATTATTTCAACTAAAGATGGAAGATTACACATCTATGTAAGGCAAGATAAATACAAGGGTAAGTTGAAATCTGAGAATTGGGTAGGTAGAACCTTCCATAATGGTAAGCAAAAAGTCATATCTTCGGGCACAACAGACCTTGAGGAAGCAAAAGTAATCCTTGGAAAATGGTACGATGATTTAATAGCAGGAAAACTTGAAGAAAATCCGGTTAATAATGAAAAAAATGATGACGTAGTAGAAACTAAAGTTGAGACAGAAACTATTGAAAAGAACTTAGAAAATATAGTTGAAAACAAAACGGTTGTTAATGATAAAATAGATGTTCAAAGTCCAAAAAAAGAGGAAATCAAAGAACCTTCTGACAAGCCTACATCAGATGAAAAAAAGAAAAAAATATTTAATCTAGACTTTTCATCTTTAAAAAACTTTTCATCTTTAAAAGATAAATTTTTATTAAAGAAAAAGGAGTCCAATACTAATAAAGGTGAAAAACAAAATAATAAGGGATTTTCGAATTTAAAAAAAATATTTTCAGAAAGAATAAGTAAAGCAAATGTAGCAGGTGAAGAAATAGCTGGCATAGATATTAGTGAGGACTCTATTAAAATAGCCCAATTAACTAAAACTGAATCAAACTGGGTATTAGAAAAAATTTCATTAAGATTACTTGACAAGAATAAAACAGCAGATGGAATAATCAACTCAAAAGATTATGTGTCAGATGAACTTAAACTCGCGATGGATAATTCAAAGATTGCAACAAGTAATGTCGCAATTTCTATTCCAGTAACGAGCGCTATAATCAGAGTTGTAACTAGTCCTTTGATGACAGATGAGGAACTCCAAAAGGCCATAGAAACAGACTCGCTTTGGGAAAATTTAGTTCAATTAACAGATGATTTGAATGAGTATTCTATATTTCATCAGGTAATAAGTAGAAATAATAAAATGAATACAATGGAAATACTTTTTGTTGCTTCAAAACTTAGTGATGTAAACTCATATTCCTCAATAGTTAAAAAAGCAGGTTTAAATCCAGTGATAATGGATGTTAAGTGTTTTACACTAAAGAACGCTTTTGATAATGCTTTAAAAATTGAAAATAAGGCTAATAATGCCATGTTAGAAATTGGATCTGAGGACAATTATCTGATTGTAGTACATGAAAATATTCCAATTATAACAGATATCTTTCTAAGACCTAATGAGAAAGAAATTTTGTCTCAACATTCAGGAAACATGCAAAACGATGATACTGATAGTGTTGTAAGAAGATATTGTATGCAACTGAAACAAGCACTGAATGATTATGAAAGTAAATATTCATCAAAAATAAATAATATTAAGATTGTAAGTAGCTTAAATAATATTGAGGAATTAATTCCTCTATTTAGAAAGAATTTATTAAACACTGGGCTTCAGGTTTTTGATCCTTTAAATGAAATTCAAATACCTGAATATAACAAAGAAAAAACAGATATAATTAATAAATCGATTTATACATCAGTTCTAGGATTAGCTTACAGGAAATTAGATGTATTTGGTTATTATAAATTCGTTACTGCTGTTAAGAATATTAATCTTCTACCAAACAGAGAGGCATTAAAAAGACAAACAAAGATGAAGTTTTTATCTGGTTTTGCAATGAAAGGTTTAGTTGGTGGAATTGCAGCTATTTACATTTTTTTAATTGGATTTTCTTTTTTCCAAATTGGTGCAAATAAAAATAAGTTAGTTAATGAGAGTAATATTCAACAAGAATTTAATATTATTAATAAAGAACATCAACAGATGAGTAAGTTAGTTAAGGATATGGAAAAGGCTCTAAAGCTTGGAGCAATGGTTAACTCAAATCAAAAAATCACCTATCGTGCACTTGCTCAGATTACTAGAAGTGTTCCCCAGAGAGTCCAGTTTACTAATTTAAATTACAATGGAACAAATGAAATAATGATTACAGGTTTAGCTTTTTCTGATCAAGATATTATAAACTTTATATCTAATTTAAATTCAAAAGATCTAATTGATCAAGCATCCTTAAAAGCAATGAATGTGCCACAAGGACAAAATGATTTACAATCAGCAAATAACAAAAAAGGGTTTACAATTCTTTGTAAATTAAAAGTATGAAGTTAGATGAATTAAAAAATTTAGATCTTAAAAATATTGACGTTAAAGATTTATTAGAAAAACTTAAAAAAAACGAAATATTTAAAGATAAAAAATTTCTTACTAAATTTGGAATTTATTTTGGATCAATAATGCTTTTCCTAATCATTTATTATGTATTTATTAATCCCAAGGTTGAAGCTCAAAAAGAAAGAATTGAAATTATGTTGCAAAAGGAACAACAAACTCAAGTCCTTAAGCAGGAAATTAATTTATTAAAGTCAAAAATTAAAAAGATACAACCAGAGTATGACAAAAAAAGCAAATTATTTCATAGTCAAAAAGAAGTTGAAGGTCTATATCAAAATATTAGTAATTTTGCATCTATGAATAGTTTAAATATTGTAAATTTGAATAAAGAAAATCCTATACCTGTAATTCAAGGAAATAAAAAAAAACCAGATTATTTTAGAATTCCAGTTTCATATGAAATATCAGGAAATTACCTTGGGTATTTAAAATTTAGAAGAGCACTTGCTAAATCTAATAAAGTTATAAATTTTGATAGAGAAGAAATTAAAGTTGTGAAAAGTGGTGGGATAAATTCAACAGGAACGCTTTCAATAGTGGGGTTACCAGATGAGTATGAATAAAAAATTATTAATTTTTTTATTACCGATTTTATTTTGGTTTAGTCCAAGTTTGGCTGAGAGTCATGATAAGGAGAATTTAATTGATGAGGAACTTCCAGCAGTAAATCCGTTTTTAGGAGGAACTGGATCAAGTGGTGTATCATCAGGAGATGGTTTAAGCACTACTGGAGTAAATTCATCTAATAATTCAGTCTCTTTAAAAAATTTGAAGCTTAGTGGTATCGTCATAGGGTCTAATAAAAAATTCGCAATATTTAGTTTGCCGGATGGTAGAACAGTTAAATATAAAGAAGATACAATTATTTCAAGTGATCTAATGATTTTAGATATATTTAATGAAAATATTTATCTTAAGATGGATCAAATAGAATATTCTCTTGATTTAAATAATAATTTAGTAAAGGTTGAGGGATGAAAATTACTTTTTTCAAGTTAATATTATTTTTGCTCTTTTCAACACTAGTTACCAATTGTGCATCTACACAAAAAAAATCAGTTCATGGGGACAAACCTTTAATTGATCCATCTAAGGTTGTTGTTGAAGGTACAGAGGAGATGCAAAAAAAAGTCTTATATGGTCCAAAACCATTTGAAACAGAATTTGATCCTACTGCCAATAAAAGAAAAACTATTACAACAGAGCAAGTCAGAAACTACGTAAGTATTTCTAATGAGTATGATAATTTAAAACAAAACGTAAGTTTAAACTTAATTGGTGTTGATTTTAGAGATGCGATGGACTCTCTTGCTCAAATTGGAGGTATAAATATTATAGTAGGCGAGGAGGTTAGTGGTACAGTAACCGCTAAACTTGATAATGTGGGTTGGGATGTCGCTTTTCAAACGTTACTTGACATGAAAACACTTGGTGCAGATATCGATGTAGCTAGAGGTATTATTCGAGTTCATACGCCAGAAAAATTAACAGCACAAGAAACTTTAAAGTCTGCAAGAGCAGAGGTATTAAAAAAGAAAATTCAATTAGAAGATACAGTAGAACCCATATTAGCAGATATTTTTAGGCTGTATTATATAAGTCCAGCAGAAGCTAAAACTACCCTAGAAAATTTATTCAAATCCAAAGGACCTGAAGGAACAAGTACTTTGAGTAGCATCCAGATTACAGAGGAAAGTATGACTAGATCTATTATTGTAAGAGGTCGAAAACCTGATTTAGATGTGATTGACGCAGTGTTGAAAGAAATTGATGTAAAAACACAACAGGTTTTAATCGAAGCATTTATTGTTACAGCAACTTCGGATTTTCAAAAAGCTTTGGGTTCAAGAATTGGAGCTATGACTAAAAAAGGTACAAGCGGTGAAAAAGGCTCAGAAATAATTACTGGTACAATAGGTGGAGTTGCAACTGATCAAACTGGAATTTCACTTGGAGCAGCTGCTGGAACAGTGACAAATAATTCTATCACAGGAGCTACAAGTGGAATTGGAATAATTAAAACTTTAGGCACAGCTGCACTCAAACTTGAAATTGAAGCTTTACAATCACTTGGAAAAACAAAAATCATTTCTAGCCCAAGTGTTTTTACTTTGAATAATCAGGAGGCCAAAATTACACAAGGAACGCAAATTGCTTACACGGTCACTGCTGATGGAACAACATCTACAGAATTTAAAGACGCTGCATTATCTTTAACAGCCACTCCAAGTATTATTGGAGATGGAAACGTTTTATTAGATATTTTAGTTAATAATGATACTCCAGTCGAAGTGGCAGGATCTGATGAACCAGGTATCACAAAAAGAGAAATAGATACCAAATTGTTAGTTAGTGATGGTGATATCGTTGTTATTGGTGGAATTAAGATAAACACTGATACTAGCGCAAACACAAAAACTCCCGGCTTAGGTAATGTTCCAGTTGTTGGAAATTTATTTAAAGGAAAAAATAGTCAAAATAAGTTAGAAGAAATGTTAATTTTTTTAGCACCAAGAGTTATAGGTTAGTATGATTAGGTTAGATAATACAAGTGAGCAAAGTATCATTAACATGCTTAAAGAGCATAATGCTCTAAGTGGACAACAAGTAAAACAAATTGAAAATTTAAGTAAAGAGTCTGGAAAATCTCAAATTGAAACTGCATTTGAGCTGAATATAACTAATGAAACGAAAGTTGCTCAACTTTTATCAGACAGTTTTTCAATACCCTTAATAAAACTAGATGAGGTTAAAATAAATGACGAATTAAAAAAATATACGGAGATAAGATTTCTTAAAGAAAATTACATAATTCCTTTTGAGATAGATACAAAGTCAATAAAGGTTGCTATTGCCGATGCCTCAAAATTTAGCTTGATTAAAAATATTGAGAGTTTAACAAAACTTCAACCCGAACTTTATGCAGCTTCAATACAGCAAATTTCTGATTTTATAGCAAGATTAGAGCATGGTGCTCCCTCAAAATTAAAAAATCAAAAAATAGAACCAGTAAAAAAGAAGCAAGCAAACGTACCTTTAGAGGTGGAATC
>MDTA01156962.1_pt1 | contig 14433 bp, 8 predicted proteins | sample 811151 | NCBI WGS metagenome assembly MDTA01 (sample SAMN05326648, study PRJNA326480) | marine metagenome | isolation source: seawater | place: Indian Ocean: South | collected 2010 | reverse complement strand
TACCTTGGAAGAGACTTTGTTGTGAAGTCGAGTTTTGGACACATCCGCGACCTACCAAAGGGGAATGGGGCTATAGACATTGAAAACGGATTCACTCCTAAGTATGAGATTAGCGAGGATAAAAAGAAGGTTATAATTGACCTGAAGAGAAGTGTGAAGGAGACTGAAGTAGTTTGGCTTGCGACGGATGAGGACCGAGAGGGAGAGGCTATTTCATGGCACCTTGTTGAGGTGTTAAATCTGAAGCCTGAAAACACCAAAAGAATCGTATTTCACGAGATCACTAAGAGCGCGATCCTTAAAGCAATCGAGAATCCTAGAAGCGTAAACAAAAATCTTGTAGATGCTCAACAAGCAAGAAGAGTACTCGATAGATTAGTAGGGTTTGAACTAAGCCCCGTTCTTTGGAAAAAAGTTAAACCAAAGCTTAGCGCAGGAAGAGTTCAAAGTGTGGGCGTAAGAATTATTGTTGATAGAGAGCGTGAGATTGAGTCACACAAAACTTCTTCTAAGTATAGAGTTGTTGGTGAATTCACAACTAAGGGAGCGAAGATTGTTAAGGCTGAGTGTAAAAAGCGCTTTGATACTGAAGAGGATGCTCACAATTTTCTTGCTGATTGCTCTGGGAGCAATCATTCCGTAAAAGCTTTAGAAACTAAACCTGCTAAAAAGAAGCCTACAGCTCCTTTTACTACATCTACACTTCAGCAGGAAGCTTCAAGAAAACTTGGTTTTTCTGTTTCACGTACAATGTCCGTTGCTCAGAAATTATATGAAGCTGGACGTATCACATACATGCGTACCGATTCTGTAACATTAAGCGAACAGGCTCTAGAGGGAGCAAGGAATGCCATTGCAAACGGCTACGGTGAGGAATATTGCGAGACAAGGATTTTTAAAAATAAAAACACAGGAGCACAGGAGGCTCACGAGGCAATCAGACCAACTGATTTTAGCCGAAACAAGCACTCTGGTACTGCTGATGAGGAGAAACTGTACGGACTTATTTGGCGTAGAGCTATTGCATCACAAATGGCAGATGCAAAACTTGAAAAAACTACTGTAACAATTGACGTAAGTGGGTCTGAAGAATTATTTGTTGCTAAGGGAGAGGTAATCACTTTCGAGGGTTTCTTAAAAGTATACTTGGAAGGAACAGACGACGAAAATGAAGATGAAGATACGGGGCTTCTTCCAGCGATGAAAAACGGTGAAGCTATGGGCAGAAACACAATTACTGCTACTCAGAGATTCTCAAATCACCCTCCAAGATACACTGAGGCTAGCCTTGTGAAAAGGTTAGAAGAATTAGGCATTGGAAGACCGTCTACATATGCATCAACCATTAGCGTAATGCAGAAAAGAGGTTACGTAAACATGCCAGACAGAGAGGGAACTAAAAGAGACTACAGAGTACTTACACTGACAGGAGACACTCTAGATTCTATCACGAAGACTGAAACAACAGGGGCTGAAAAGAACAAGCTTGCTCCTACAGATATTGGAATAGTTGTAAATGACTTCCTCATTAAACATTTTGGTGATATCCTAGAATACAATTTCACGGCTGACGTAGAAAAGAAATTCGATGTAATTGCTCGTGGAAATGACAACTGGCAGGATATGATTAAGGATTTCTACAGCCCATTTAAAGTGCAAGTAGAAAACACTCTTGAAACTGCTGAGCGCGCCTCTGGCGAAAGAATCCTAGGTGTTGATCCTGAAAGCGGAAAGCAAGTACTTGTTCGTATTGGAAGGTTTGGACCTATGGCTCAGCTTGGAAAAGCAGACGATGATAATAAGCGGTTTTCTTCACTTAGAAGAGGCCAAACCCTAGAATCTGTCACTCTTGAAGATGCTCTTCTTTTATTTAAACTACCCAGAGATTTAGGCCAATTTGAAGATAAGAAGGTAGTGACTGATATAGGGAGGTTTGGCCCATATGTAAGACATGATGGGAAATTTATCAGCATTAAGAAAGACAATGATGATGATCCATACACATTAGATCTTGAAAAGGCTATTGAACTGATTAAAGCTAAGCGTGAGGCAGATTCAAAGGCATTGCTTAAGGTTTTTGTTGAGGACGAAGATGTAAGAATCATTGAAGGACGTTGGGGCCCGTATATAAAAGCTGGCAAGATCAATGTGAAAATACCTAAGGGGGAAGATTACAATACTATTGATTGGGCAAGGGCTCAAGAGCTGATAGAAGAACACTCGAAACAACCGTCTACAAAGGGAAGGAGGGCGAAAGCAAAGAAGAAATAACAATTCAGTGTGGACTGTATTTTAGATTGCTCGTAAAAAGTGTGGCATACAGAGCGTTATTGTGCTCATCTGTATAAATACCAAGCATGAGCAGCAAATTATACGAGCTTTTACAACCAGTTGACACTTTTTTCTTTAGCAACCCAGAGGGTTCAGTAAGAATAGCGGACAAAATCGACATTCATCGATTCGACTATAAACCGTCGATTGAAGGCTGTCGTGTTGCCATTTTAGGTGTAAATGACGGGAGAAATAGTGGAGATAATGCGGGGTGTTCCGCAGGGCCAGATGCTATAAGAAATTACCTCTATAAGCTAACACCTCACTCTAGATGGGCTCCTGTAGCAGATATTGGAGATATAAGAAATAGTTTTGCTGAAGATGATACTGAGATAGCATTAATCGCGATTGTTTCAGAGCTGGTCCAAATGGGTATCATCCCTATAGTGCTCGGAGGCGGTCAGGATTTAACTTATGCAATGTATTCTGCCTTAGAAAGCATAGGACGCCCGATGAATGTTGTGACTGTAGACCAAAGGCTTGATTTTGGCGGCGATCCACAGGTGGTAACTTCAAGGAATTTCATGAATAGAATCGTGCTGCATGAGCCTAATTATTTATTTGATTATGTAAATGTTGGACATCAAGGATATTTAAGTGACCCTGACACACTGGATCTACTAGAGAGATTGCAATTTGAAGCAATTCGTTTAGGTCAAGTTCATACTGACCCTAAGCTCTTAGAACCAACATTTAGAAATGCAGATTTGATTTCCATAGACATGGGAGCAATTAGGGCTGCTGACCACCCTGCATCAGTTCACGCTGGGCCTAATGGAATTACTGCATCTCAAATTTGTCAAATCGCCCGTTATGCTGGACTTAGCGACAGAATGTTAGCACTGGGTATTTTTGAACACAACCCAGATTTAGACGACAGAGGAAGGGGAGCACATTTAAGCGCACAAGTTGTTTGGCATATGCTAGATGGCATCTTCTATCAAACTGGTGATCATCCTAAGTGTAGCTCAGAAGAATACACTAAATATGTAGTCGATTTGCCAGGAAATGATCATGAAGTTGCATTCTTTAAATCATCTCGAAGTGACAGATGGTGGATGGATGTTCCGATACCGACTTCAAAGCAAAATAATAAAGATCATCACCACCTAGTTCCATGTTCATATGAGGATTATGAAGAGGCTGCAAGTGGACAATTACCCGATAGATGGTGGAGGACATATCAAAAATTAGCGTGATGGTATCGAAAAATTCCGTATCTTGCCATTTTTCGGATAGTGCCGAAACCTGTGAAACCCTTGAAATCAACGAGTTAAGATGATTCGTAGTTACATATTATCATTACCATTCGTGCTTGTAGCCTCATTTGTGAGCGCTCAGCAAGATCCACAATTCACTCAGTGGTATATGGATCCAGTTACGTCAAACATTGCCGCAGCTGGACAATCTTCACTTACAAATGTAAATGCATTTTATAGAAATCAGTGGTTAGGATTGGAGAGAGCTCCCGTTACCACACTTTTAAACATTGACAGCAAACTTGGCTTTATGCCAGGTGGGTTTGGCCTACAATTTTATCAAGATGAGCTTGGAAACGAGAGCAACACTATGGTGAAGCTTGGATATTCTTATTCACTTAATCCTTTTAGATCTGGAACTATTTTAAGTTTTGGTACTTCAGTGAGCTATTTCAATAAAACTCTAGGCAACAACTACGATTGGATTGCTCTAGAGGAGAATGATTCTGCTATTCCTGATGAAGGAACTTCAGATGCTACTGTTGATTTAGACTTTGGCATTTACCTGCACAAGCCTAAAAAGTTCTTCGTTGGACTTTCTTCAACTCACCTTCTTCAGAACGACTTCAGAAACATCAGCATTGAGCCCAAGCGCCATTACTACTTGATGGGTGGCTATAACTTTAATCTTGATGGAGACTTCCTTGTACTTAGAACTAACTTTTTAACTAAGACTGACATTGCTGCTCTAGCAGTTGATTTCAATGTAAATCTTCTGATGAATGACATGCTATGGGCTGGTGTTAGCGCAAGACCTGGAGATGCTATAGCTCCTGTTCTTGGTTTCCAGCACAGAATAACTAAGAAAGAGCAAATTAGCTACAGTGAGCAATTCTTCAGAGTGGGTTATTCTTACGATATTACTACATCAGAATTGCAGAATTTCTCTTCTGGTTCTCATGAAGTTTTCCTTTCTTACAGCTTTAAGTTCGAATCAACTCCGATTCAAAATAAATATGCTAATCCGCGTTTCTTATAATATCCTATTATTTTAGAACGTATATTATATACCACCTGCAAACGAATTAAAACCATTCAATATGAATAAGTTCCTTCTGTTCTTGATGACACCAGTACTGCTTGCTGGATGTTACATGGGGCCCCAGGGTGAGCTCGTTGGGGTTCAACCTCGTGAATACTGGGATCAGCCAAATCCATATGGGATGAACTACTTACACTTTGGTTCATTCACAATGGGACCAAGTGATCAAGACGTTCCTTACGCTCTTAACACTAAGTCTAAGACTGTTACTATCCCTGCGTTCTACATGGACGTTCATGAGATTTCAAATAACGAATACCGTCAGTTCGTTTACTATGTTCGAGATTCACTGTTCCTCAACACATTAGCCGAAAATGATGATGACAGATACTTCTATGCTGAAAACGCAGCTGGACAAGAACTAGACAGATTCATTGACAAGGGTTACATCCTAAATTGGGAAGAGCCTATCGATTGGACTGATGAAGATATTTTCGATCTTTTATACGATGAATACTACCTCCAAGGATCTGATAGATTCTACAACAGGAAAGAAATTGACACTCGTAAACTAAACTACCGTTATTACTGGTTTAATCTTGAGCAGGCTTCTAGTAAGAATGCAAGAGATGAGGAGTACGGTGAGGTAAACGAATTGAATCAATTACATTCTGTTCGCCGTTACTCAGACAGATCTCAGTTTGTTGTAGAAGAAACAATTAATGTTTACCCAGACACTTTAGTTTGGATTCATGATTATGCATATGCATACAATGAGCCACTTGCAGAGAACTACTTTTGGCATCCAGCTTACGACAACTACCCAGTAGTTGGTGTAACATGGGGTCAAGCTGTTGCCTTCAACGCCTGGAGAACTCAAATCATGAACGAGTGGAAGGAAAAAGAAGGATCTACTTACATTCAGAAATTCCGTCTACCATCTGAAGCAGAGTGGGAATACGCTGCTCGTGGTGGAAGAGACCTTGCTCCTTACCCATGGGGTGGACCTTATATTAGAAACGAACAAGGTTGTGTACTTGCAAACTTTAAACCAATGCGTGGTGATTACGTAGAAGATGCAAACGCTTACACAGCTCCCATCGATGCATACAGTCCCAATGATTATGGACTATACAATATGGCTGGAAACGTAGCTGAGTGGACTAATACTGCCTTTGATGAGACAGTATATGACTTCGCATTCGATATGGCTCCTGACTATGTTTACCATGCTAAAGTTGATGATCCACCTGCACTTCATAGAAAGGTTATCCGTGGAGGCTCATGGAAAGATATCGGATATTATTGTCAAACTGGTACTCGTTCTTATGAGTACAGTGACACTGCAAAAGCATACATTGGATTCAGATCTGTAATGTCTTACCTAGGTCGTGGTAAGTCAGGCCCATCAGAGGAATGGAACTAATCTGATTATCAAACAAGAAATCATATTACCTGAAAATCCTAAAGCTAAGCTGTAGGTATTAATTGAAACAAACTCTAAGAAAATGAAACCAGGAAGCAAAAGTTGGAAGAACCTAATGTCAAAGCTCTACGGAATTGGAGCATCTATCGTAATTATCGGTGCATTATTTAAGATTCAGCACTGGGAAGGAGCATCTGAGATGCTTATCCTTGGGCTGGGTACTGAAGCCGTAATTTTCTTTTTCTCTGCCTTCGAACCTCTACCTCACGATGATCCAGATTGGACATTAGTTTACCCACAACTTGCAACTGGTGAAGACGCGAAGACTGCTGTTCAGCAACTAGATAATTTACTTGAGGATGCTAACATCGATTCAAAACTTATAAAGAATCTTGGTGATGGGATGAAAAACCTTGGAGATCAAGCTAACAAAATGAGTGAAATGGCTGATGCAGCTGGTGCTACTCAAGAGTTTAGTGATTCTCTTGTAAAAGCGTCTAACAGAGTTAATCAAATGGCTGATACTTATGAAGGTGTTTCGACATCTCTTACTGGCCTAGTTGGTTCTAAAGATGCTAGTACAAATGCAGGTGACAATCTTCAGAGAATGAATGCTAATCTTGACTCTCTAAACAGCATGTACGAAATGCAATTAGAGCAGCTCAAAGAAAACAAAGCCCTATACGCTGGCATGGGAGAGCTTGTTAAGACTCTAAATGATAGTGTTGAAGACACAAGAGCTTACAAAGAACATATTGCAGAGTTAGCTCAAAATCTTGCTACATTAAATACTGTTTACGGTAACATGCTTAACGCTATGGGCGGAAGCCGTAGCTAAACCAAAGACTTTAATTAAGTTAAGAAGTCATGGCAGGAGCTAAACAAACACCGAGGCAAAAGATGATTGGGATGATGTATCTCGTCCTAACGGCTCTTCTTGCCTTAAACATATCGAAAGAAGTCCTTAATGGATTTGTGAAGGTTGAAAACAGCCTTATTTCGACTCAGCAAACTATTGCTGACAAAGTCGATGAAACCTACACTGCACTTAATGCAAAGTATAATAGTAACCAAGAAAAAGTTGGTCCATTCTTTGAAAAAGGAGAAGATATTTCAAAGGATGCTAAAGAGCTAGTTACATACATATCACAACTTAAAGCTCGATGTATGGCTACTTCAGAAGGGAAGTATGAGCAGCAAGATGAAGTGAACTTTGAAGACTACTACGGCATAGATAAGTATGGTAGAGATACAGTGTTAAACCTTAAGCATATCCAAAAAAAGGATGAGTACCAAGCTCTAACAACATTTATGGTAGGTTCCGAACCCGCAGCACCTATTGAAGGTAAATGGACTGCTCAAGGATTAAGGATTGCTCTTGAAAAGTACAGAGATGATTTATTAAATATTTCTGTAATTGACAATGAAGGAAATGAAAGAATACTTCCTGAGTCTATTAAAAAATCTTTACAAGAAAGATTCTCATTTGAAGATGAATACGAGAATGACGTATTAGTTAACTGGGAAGCTGCTAATTTCTACGACGTACCTCTTGCAGCTGTAATGCCGTTAATGTCTAAAATGATTATTGATGTTCAGGATTCTGAAGCTGAAATTATGAATTGGCTACTGAGTGGAATTGAAGCTAAAAGCTTAAAGTTCTCTGAAGTAAAACCTTTAATCATTCCTCAGTCAAACTACGTTATTAAAGGTGACACTGCTCGTGCGGAAATATTACTTGCTGCATTCGATCCAACTAGAATACCAGAAGTATATGTACAAAATGAAAAGTGGGATGGGGTTGATTCATCTGAAATAGACTATACTACTCTTGAAGCTTTACCTGTTTCATTTGACGGTTCTGGATTGTATTCACTTTCTACAAAAGGTATGAAGCTTGGTCAATATCAATATCGTGGAGTAATTAGATACCAGGGTCCTGATGGAACAATGCAGTCACAAGATTTCACTACTCCTATATTCACCGTAGCTGATCCAGGACTTGTTGTATCACCTACAGCCATGAATGTATTCTATAGAGGTATGGAAAATCCAGTTAAAATAAGTGTTCCTGGTTTTTCAAATGATAAAATTACAGCAACAATATCTGGCGGACACAAAATTACACGTAAGGCTGATGGATCATATATAGTTGTTCCAAAAAAATCAAGCTCTTTTAAGGAAGCGGAAGCTTTTATTTCTGTTACAGGTAAAATGCCCGATGGCTCAACCGCTCAATTAGGAAGGGAAAAATTTAGAGTAAGAGTTTTACCAAATCCTGAACCAGAATGGGCAGCAAGAAGAGCTCAAAATAAAACAATATCTGAAAACGATATTTTAGCTTTTGCACCTATAGCAGCTAAACTGGATGACTTCCTGTTTGATGTAAAAGTTAGTCCAAAAAGTTTTACTCTTTTAATAAGAAATAAAGGTCAGTGGTCTGAACTTAAATCTGGAAATCAACAACTTACTCCAGATATGAAAAGTATTCTACAAAAAGCCAGAAGAGGTGATCTTATATTTTTTAATGACATTGTTGTTCCAATGCCTGATGGTACAGAACGTATACTTAATATGAAGTTGAAAGTCGGTTAATTATTTAAATCATTATAATGATGAGAAATTTTATAAAATATACTCTGCTTATAATAGTAGTTACATCATTTCAATTTGATGTAAATGCACAGGTATACAATGTGCTTGATGGAGCTTACGTCAAGGAAACTAACCTTACAAAAAGAGTAATTCCATATCCTCACTTACGCGAAGCTGATGTTATGTATTTCCGTCGTATATGGCAAGAGATGGATTTAAAGCAAAAGATTAATCATCCATACTACTACCCTATTGACCCAATACAAGATAGAAAAAACCTTTTCGATGTTATTCGTGATGGTTTATTAGTTGAAGGGTCATTAGTTGCTTACAGCCCAGGGCCAGGTGGTGACAACGATGAATTCACTCTTCCTCTATCTACAGATAGTATATACAATATTTTAAACCCTATTATATATACAAAACAATTTGATGACTATGGTGAATTTATAGGAACAACGCAAACTAGACAACCGATTAAATCTAGAGATGTTACAAAATATAGACTCAAGGAAGATTGGATTTGGGATAGGCAAAGAAGTGAGAGATATGTTAGAATTATTGGTATAGCACCTCTAGAAGAAATTTTTGTAGATGGTGAAAGTGCAGGTTACAAACCTTTATTCTGGCTTTACTATCCTGAATGTCGATATGTATTTGCAAATGCAGATGTATTCAATCTGTTTAATGACGCACAGAGACGCACATATGAGGATTTATTCCAAAAACGCTACTTCTCTAGCTATATCGTTAAAGAATCTAATGTATACGACAGAATTATAGAGAATTATGCAAGAGGGATGGATGCTCTAGTTGAATCTGAAAGAATCAAAGAAGAGTTGTTCTTACTTGAACACGATTTATGGCACTACTAATATTAGTGTGACTGATATAGAACGGGGAGCTATGATGGCTTCCCGTTTTTATTTTACGACATTTGCGGCCACATGTTAACAGTAACTCAATTAGGTGTCCAATTTGGTGAGCGTTCGTTATTTGAAGGCCTCAATTTATTTGTTGGAGCTAAGGATAGAATAGGTTTAGTTGGTAGAAATGGAGCCGGTAAATCAACTCTACTTAAAATACTTGCTGGAGTTAATAAACCCAGTGAAGGCAACATAAGTCATCCTAAAGAATTTAAAATTGGGTACTTACCTCAAGAAATGGAGCATAATGAAAATGCTACTATTTATGATGAAGCTTATAGTGCTTTTAACGAGATAAGCAGACTTGAAGAAAGAATAGAAGAAATTACTGATGACATATCGAAAAGAGAAGACTACCAGAGCGATAGTTATGCTAGACTGATTGATGAGCTTACAGAATGCAATGAGCGATTAGATATCATTGGCGCTGGCAATCTCGAAGAGAAGATTCAACGAATTCTACAAGGTCTTGGCTTTGCCAAGTCGGACATGAGTAGAAAAATGAGCGAGTTTAGCGGTGGGTGGAAAATGAGAGTGGAATTAGCTAAGCTACTTTTAATGAATCCTAACCTACTGCTACTTGACGAGCCTACAAACCACCTTGATATTGAATCTATAGAATGGCTTGAGGGATTTTTGAAGTCATACCCAGGAGCAATTATTCTGATTTCTCACGATAGGTTGTTCTTGGACACACTCACTCTTAGAACAATTGAGATCACACCATATAAACTGTACGATTATAAAGCTTCATATTCTAAGTACCAAGTTTGGCGTGAAGAAGAAAGAGAAAGGCAATTACAGGCTTATAAAAACCAAAAGAAGTATATAGACGAGACTCAGGTTCTAATTAATAAGTTCAGAGCAAAAAAGAATAAGGCAGCCTTTGCTCAATCACTTATTAAGAAATTAGAAAAGCTTGAAGTCATTGAAGTTGATAAGAGTGACAACGCAAGCATCAAATTCAGATTCCCTCCAGCACCTAGAACTGGGAAAGTAGTTTTTGAAACTAAAAAGCTTGCCAAATCTTTTGGTGATCTTAATGTATTCAACAACGTTGAGCTGATTATGGCAAGGCAAGATAAAATTGCTCTTGTAGGCAAAAACGGCGCTGGCAAAACAACATTAACACGTATTCTATTAGGTTTAGAAAGCTATGATGGTGAAATGACTATTGGTCACAATGTTGATATTGGTTATTATGCGCAAAATCAAGCTGAGGAACTAGATAATTCAATTACAGTATTAGAAACTCTAGAAGAAGCTGTTACTATAGACAGTAATTTTAATCTTAGGTCCATGCTTGGAGCATTCTTGTTTTCTGGAGATGATGTAGATAAGAAGGTTAGTGTACTGAGTGGCGGAGAAAAGGCAAGGCTTGCTATGTGTAAGCTGTTATTGCATCCTTATAACGTATTAATACTTGACGAGCCAACAAACCATTTGGACTTAAAAGCTAAAGCTGTTTTAAAAGAAGCATTACAAAACTTTGATGGTTCACTTATTGTTGTTTCTCACGATAGAGATTTCTTAGCCGGTCTTACTGAATTTGTTTATGAGGTAACTCCTACTAGGCTGAAGCAATACATTGGAGATATCAAGAATTTCCTTCATGAAAAACATGCTGAAAGCATAGGTCAATATGAATCAAATAAAAGTGCTTTAAAGGTTAAAAAGAGTGCAGGTGTTAATAAACCGAGTGATAGCAAATTATTTAGACAGGCGACAAAGATTGTCCAAAGACTTGAAAAGTCAATAGTAAAAACTGAGGAAGCTTTAAAGCAGAAAAACGAGGAGATTAATTCTGTTGACCCTAACGACAGAAATAAGATGATAGAGCTCAGTTATGAGTTTGAAAAACTTCAGAAAAAACTTGATAATCTTCTAGTAAAGTGGGAGGAAGAAGTAGAACAGATAGAACGTTTTAACTAAGCTTAGCGAGCAATTCCTGCTAAGTATGTTCTCCATTTTGAAATGATGTCTTGCATATCAATTGGTAGGTCAGATTCAAAATTGACAAACTCACCTGATTTAGGATGTATAAAGCCTAGTGTTTTTGCATGAAGTGCTTGGCGAGGTAAAATGTCAAAGCAATTTCTAAGGAATGAATTATACTTTCCACCTGGCGACCCCTTAACTGCAACATTACCACCATAGCGAGGGTCACCAAAAAGTGGATGACCTATGTACTGCATATGAACCCTAATTTGGTGTGTTCTCCCCGTTTCTAACTTACACTCAACAAGTGTTACCGGGCCAAATCTTTCAATAACCCTGTAATGAGTAACAGCATGCTTTCCCTCATCGCCATCTGGGTAAATCGCTTGCACAGTCCTGTTGGATCTTGATCTTCCAACATGCCCCTCAATTGTTCCATCCTCATAAATATCTCCCCAAACAAGAGCGTGATACCTTCTTTCAACTGTTCTTTCAAAAAATTGCTCGCTTAGCTCAGTAAGTGATCTTTCAGTCTTACCAAGAACCATCAGGCCAGTCGTGTCTTTATCTAATCTATGTACTAATCCAGGCCTAGGACTAGGCGAACCTTCGACTGAAGGAATATTTTGTAGATGGTGTAAAATCCCATTTACTAAAGTGCCAGAGTGATTGCCATGTCCAGGATGAACAACCATATCCTTAGGCTTGTTTAATACTATCACAGTATCGTCTTCATAGACGATATTAAGATCCATTTCTTCGGGCAATAGCTCAAACTCATAAACTGGCTGAGGTAGTTCAACAGTAACCACATCTTCAGCTTTAACTTTAAAGTTGGATTTAACAGGTTTGCCATTTACTCTAACGTAACCGCTTTTAGCTGCCATCTGCAGTTTATTCCTGCTGATGTTGGCTACAAGATTCATTAGAAATTTATCTACCCTTAGAGGGTGTTGACCTGGGTCAGCAACTAGTTTATGATGCTCAAAAAGTTCTTCAGATATTTCTTCAGACATCTATTTCTGTATTATAAATCTGTAGTGTTCATGAGACTGATTAGAGGAACCCTTAACTGACAATATGTAAATACCTGCGCACAAATCATTTACCCCAACAGTAACAGTTCCTAATTCTGGTTCAAATGATGAAGCAACTTTTACTCCATTGATAGAATAAATGGCCCACTCGATTTGTTCTGAATTATTAAAACTAATTAAAGACGATGAAGGGTTGGGGAAAGGCTGAGAAATCAAACTCGTTTGCTCTTCATTAATTTCCTCAACAGAAATTATCGGATCACCTCCTGCTCTTAAAACAGGCCTAACCATAATAGAGCCTTCAATTTCACTTGCTTGCCATTCAGCTCCAGGTCCTAATCTGTAATGAAGATTTCCAACATTTGCATTTGTCGACTTATCTAACCCCACATTTAGTCTTTCTACATTCTGCTTAATAAAGCCCACATGAATTGTCCCACTTACTGGAACAGGGTTATCTAAAGGATAGTATGCAAATAGATCATAACCTTCAGTAAAGTACATGGGGCTATGAAACTGATACATGGTATCGATTAACTCTCCAGGCATACCAGCATTATCATCCCATACTTTTAACACGAAAGTTTCTGTTTCCGCATTTTCGTAAAAAGGAGTAAAGTGGATTGCTATTCCATCGAGGGTATCTAGAATTGCAAGAGGGTAACGCATTGCGATTTGGCCTCCTGCTACATCAAGAGCGTAAGCCTTTTCAGCAGTACCATCATCGTAGGCGTAATAATTTTCAAAAACTTGATTGAAGCCTATTGAGTCATTGTCGAAAGCGGCGGTTTGGTTAGTGTAATATCCTAACTCCTCCTGCCATAAGCTCACCTCGAAAGTAGCTGTTGAGTCTGATAAAGCTGTATCGAATTCAACATTGTCAGACACTCCAGATTCATTCAAAAGGGTTGCTAAAAATTCAGTTGAAAAGGGTCCAATTGGAACACTAACGTTTTGGATGAATTCATTTTCAAACTCAATAGGCTGAGCTCCAGGAACTGAGTGCCTGATTGTAATACCTGTGTTTTCTTGGTTATTGGGGCCGGACCCAAAATTGTTTGATTCTATAAAGAGGGAATCCTCCATGTAGAAAGCAGGATTATCTGCGAAATGATTCCACGGCATAGATGAAAACGATCTAAGCAATGAATAAGCAGGCTCTCTGAATGCAAGTTCCTCAATAGGGTTTCCTAGCACTCCGTTTTCAGCGACAAACACATAATCAATGTGCCATAAGTCTGTATTACCCATAAGAGATCCATAGTTCCTGAATCTAAACTGAAAGGAATCGTGAAGGTATATTCCGTCTTCAATAGGTATGGCTACTTGGATAAAGTCATCTGATTCAAATCCTTCTTGCTCCCACACTCTAGTCCAAATATCCCCCTCTAATCCAAGGGCTTTGAATTCAACTATCAGTGTGTCTTCATCTTCGTCCGGTGAGTTTCCAATACCACCTCCTTGAATCCAAAAGCTCAACATTACTTCATCATCAGGAGTCATGCCTCCAAGAAGAAGCGTTCTAGAAGTAAGTGTGTCAGCCCAGCCGTGGGCATCAACTGAGTTAAAGGAATATGGGTAGCCCCCAGCGTCCATTCCATCAAGAGTTGCTACCCCAATCGTAGGAGTGTTGCTAGAAAAGGTTTCAGTTCTTCTAACTGGGCTAGAATCCCAACGCACTAGCTCAGGCCTATCCTCTCCACTTTCCTCAAACAAACTAGGCCATGCAAAATCGTCAAGAAATGGCAGGGTCATAGGTGTTGCGCCTCCCCTATTTGAGTATATCTCCTGGTAATTTCTACCGTGCTCCGTAGGCACAATTAATAGATCCCTTTCTACTTCAGCACCAGTTGTGATTTGGGATAGAACTCCATTATTTACAGTGCAAAGGCCCAGGATAAGGGTAAGAGTGCAATTCAGAAATTTCATGTTATGGCTT
>MDTA01209797.1_pt1 | contig 14434 bp, 14 predicted proteins | sample 811151 | NCBI WGS metagenome assembly MDTA01 (sample SAMN05326648, study PRJNA326480) | marine metagenome | isolation source: seawater | place: Indian Ocean: South | collected 2010 | reverse complement strand
AGATATTTTTTTGATGTTACTAAGTTAGAGAAAAAATTCATCTTTATCTCAAAAATTTTTCCAATAGGAAAATGACTTTTTTAACCTGATCATTTTTCAAATCAAAATATATAGGTAGTGAAACCTGTCTTTTAAAGAAAGACTCACTATTTTTAAAGTTATTTATATTTATCTTCATTATTTTTTGATAATAAGGATGTTTGTAAATGGGCATATAATGAGATTGAAGTGATATTTTATTTTTTAAAAAAAAATCAAAAATATTTTTTTTTGATCTTTTGATTTTTTTGAAATCAACTAAAATTGGGTATAAGTGATATGAACTTAATGAATTTTGCTGTATACTCTGTAACTTAATATTTTCAATATTTTTTAAACTTTTATTATACATTTGTGCTATTTTTCTTCTTCTTATAACAAATTTATCTAATCTACTTAATTGAGATATGCCTAAACTACATAATATATCTGGTAATCTATAATTAAATCCTAAGTCTATCATTCTCTTTGGCTTAAAGTTTGATTTATTAAAATTATGCTCTATTCCGTGGTTTCTTAAAATTTTCAATTTTTGATCAAATTTACGATTATTTGTCAGTACACTTCCACCTTCTCCAGTTGTTATAGTTTTTACAGCATGATAGCTATGAGTGACTAGATCAGCATACTTCGTTGCATAACCTATATCATTAAAATACTTTGATCCTATTGCATGACAATTATCATTAATTAAACTTACCTTATATTTTTTTGATAAGTATTTAAGATTTTTCCAATCATTTGGATTACCTGCGTAATCAGTTGCAACAATCGATTTAATTTTTTTTCTTCTTTTAAGCAGATATTCGACTCTTTCAAGATCTAAATTGAAAGAGTTAAAATCTATATCACAAAAAACTACTTTTGCTTTTGAATACAGAATACAATTAGAGGATGCTGCGAAACTAATCGCACTACACAAAACTTCGTCATTTTTGCTCCAGTTTAAAACTTTTGAGATTAAATGCAATGCAGCAGTACCACTCGAAACAACACTGCAATATTTTGAATTAAATTTTTTACATAATTGATTTTCAAAATTTTTTACGGCTGGTCCTTGAGTTAAAAAATCTGATTTAAGAGTATTTTTGATATTATTTATATCCTTAGAATTTATATTATGTTTACCATAGGAAAGCATATTAATTGATTAATATCAGGAATAAAAAGTAAGTAAATATTTTTTTATGTATAGTTTTCTAAAACTTTTAATCATAAATTTTTATAAATAATTTTTAAGATTTTTTTCTATTTCTTTAGAAAGATTATTGATATCGTCGTGATAAAAATTTGTTATTAACCTCTCATTTTCTTTAAAAAAATTTTTATTTTTATTTACTTTTTTACTTAAATTTACTTTAAAGTTTTCTTTTGGCTCTTTATAATTTTTCTTATCTGGAATACTTTGAAATTTTTGAATTAAAAAATTAATTAAAAAATATAAAAAAGCATAAGTTTTAATAATTAAAAATTTAAAAGAAAGTTTATAACTTAAATTTCTTTTTATTTTGAAATAAATAGCTTGAAAAATATTCACCATATGAGGATTTTCTCTATTTATTATTTTGGAAGAATTTTCCTCCTTATCTTGGAGCAATTTTTTACAAATTTCAAAATTTATATTTAAGTAGCTAGAAAATTCTCTTAAATATTCTTCTTTATTATTTTTTAACTCTTCGTAAATAAAAAATTTAACATTTTTAGTATCTTGTATTAAATTTTTAAAGACATCAAAATATAATAATCCCTCGGTAAAAATCTTTATTCTTTCATTTTTATTTTTTTTACTTTTGAAGAAATCAACTAAATCAAAAGGTGAAAAGAAATTTGATGATGCTCCTGTATACGTTGCATTGTGCAAAGAAATTAAAAAATCTGATTGTTTTCTTATTGTTATTATAAAAAAAATATCGATATTTGCATCTTTAAAAATATTGTTTACCCTTATTAAAAATTTTTTTAATTTATTTTTTTTTGCTGATTTGTAATATATTGCTTTTAAAATTATATACTCTTCTGAAAACAAATTTATCTTACTGTCATCTAGTTTTAATTTTTTTATAGATTTTAACAACTTATTATATTGTTTTAAATATTCACTTTCTGTTTGATTTAAAATTTCATCTAAGATGTAGTTAATATTTTGATGAAATTTATTTTTCAGGTCACCAGAAATATGAAAATCAATATATTTGCCAAAATAATTAATTTCTGGGTGCTTACTATATAGGTGTCTCTGAAAAGTGGTTGTTGCTGTTCTTGGATATCCAATGTGGAGATACAATTTTTTATTCATTAAATTGATATTCTAATTAAAAAATATAATTATATACATAAGAAATAATGGTAAGAATAGTCAAAACTTTTTGGAAGATAGTCTCGTCAAGAATTATTTTTTCCAAACCAAAAAAAGCTAAAACAGTTGTCTGGGGTGTTCCAAAATATGCAAAAGAAATTTTAAAACAAAAGAAATTTAATCTTAAAAAAATTGAATTTATAGAAATATGGGGAGAAAGTTACAATTTTTATATATTATTAAGATGTTTTTCTAAATTAAAATTTAGTTTATTAGACTATTCAAACGAGTATATAGCTTACGTTAACCCTAAAATAATTATATCTTTTTTAGATAATTATAGAACATTTTATAAAATAAAAAAAAATGTATCTCAGAAAAAAATTATTATACAAAATTCATGGAGATGTAATGAATTTAGATTTTTTGAAAAAAATGTAGAAAATAGCTATGGTAAAGTTGATTATATTTTTGTTCAAAACGTCAACATAAAAAAAAAATATCAAGAAATATCTGGATCGAAAGTTATAACTATTGGATCTTTTTTATCTAATACAATTCAGATTAAAAATACACGAAAAAAAATTGATGTTTTATATATTTCAACATTCAGAGATATTGAAAAAAAAGATTTAGTTATTAATAAAAATATTTATTTAAAAGACTATATTAACTCAGAAGCTAAACTTGTAAAAAATATCCACGATATATGCAAATTAAATAAAAAAATACTACATATTCTTCCAAGCCAAAAAATAGGAAGCCAGCAAAAAGAAAATAAATATTACCAAAAAATTCTAGGTAACAAAAAAACCTGGAAAATAATTAAGAGAAAAAATTTTAATTATAAATTTCCTTATAAAATTGTTGATACCGCAAAAATTGTGATTGGTATTGACTCAACACTTCTCTATGAGGCTTTTGGGAGGGGTATCAAAACAATTTTTTGTGACATAAGACCTAAGAATGAGTTTTTAAAAAAAACAAGACATTTTGCATGGCCAAAAAAATATTCAAAACAGGGATTTTTTTGGTTAAGTAAAAATGACCCCAAGATAATCAATAATGTTTTCTTAAATGTTTGGAAAATCAAAAATAAAAAATGGAAATCTATTATTAATAAATATAAACAAAGTTTAATGTTTTATGATAAAAACAATTCTCAGTTAATCAAAACGATAAACAAAAGAAATTGATTACAATCTCAATATATTTTTTTTATTTTTTTTGAAGAAATTTCTCAAATCGATTACAAGATCATTATCAAACGTAGATTTTTTATAATAGTCATGGTCTGTTGACATAATAATTGTTTTATAATTTTTGATTGAATTTATATTTTTTGACAAAAAAAATTTATTATTCAACTTAATTTTTTTAACATAATTATCATTAAATTGAATATTATAATTTTCTTTAAGTAAGTACTCAAATATTTCTAATGAGGGTGAATTTCTTAAGTCGCCAATATTCTTTTTATAAGACAAACCTAAGAATAATATTTTCGATTTTTTACTTATCTTTTTTCTAACTAAAATTTTTTTAATCTGACTATAAATTTTTTTTGGCATTTTAATATTAATCTTTCCCGCAGTTTCAATGAAATTTGAGGCAATATTTCTTTTTTTTAAAAACCAATTAAAATAGAATGGATCGACTGGTATACAATGACCTCCAGCACCAGGCCCAGGATAAAATGGCATAAAACCAAACGGTTTTGTTGATGCCAAATTTAATACTTCATTAAAATCTATTTTAATTTTTTTACAAATCTCTTTTGTTTCATTTGAAAGACTTATATTAACTACTCTAAAAATATTTTCATAAAGTTTTGCCATTTCAGCTATTTCAATTGAGGAAGATTCTACAACTTCATTACATATTTTAGAGTAAAAAATTTTTACAAGTTTTTTACAATTATTTGTTTTTCCAGATACGATTTTTGGTATATTTTTAATGTTAAAATTCTTATTACCCGGGTCTTCCCTCTCTGGAGAATATCCAACAAAGAAATTTTTCCCAATTTGAAATTTTTTACTTATTTTTGAGGATATAACCTGATCTGTTGTAGTAGGATATGATGTACTTTCCAATATAATTAACATATTTTTTTTTAATTTTGGATATAAAAGATTCATTGTAATTTTTAAATATGATAAGTCAGGAACTTTATTTTTCAAAGGTGTAGGTAATGCGATTATTATTATGTCTATTTTGTCAAAATTAATATCTTGGTAATTATGATATAATTTGAAATTCTTATTTTTGTTTTTATAAGATTTGATTAATTCTTCATTTATATCTAAACCAGTAACATTAAAACCTTTTTTATATATTGTGTTAAATAAAGGCCAACCCACATAACCTAGTCCAATAATTAAGACATTACTTTTTTTATTTTTAATTTTTTTTAAAAAAAAGTTCATTGAGATGGTCTATATATTGTTCAAATTATATAATTTAAACAAAATAATTTCTATTTTAAAGAAAAACATATATTAATAATTAAAATTTCATGTGTGGATTTATTATTCAACAAAAAAAGAATACTTCATTTAACCTGAACACTTTTGTTTTTAAAAAAGCATCAAAATTGATTTTTCATCGAGGGCCAGATAGTAAAAATTATTTGCTTAATAAAAATACAAATGTTTTTCACTCAAGGTTAAAAATTATAGACCTTAATGAAAGATCGAATCAACCCATGACACGTAAAGGTTATACTATTATTTTTAATGGTGAAATTTATAACTTTAAGGAATTAAGAAAACAGTTACAAAAAAAATTCAAATTTAAAACCTCCTCAGACACTGAGGTTTTATTATTTTCATATCTGGAATGGAAAGAAAAAATGTTCGATAAAATTAATGGTATGTTTTCTTTTGTTATATTTAATATTTATAATAACGATTTATTTTTTGCTAGAGATCTATTTGGTCAAAAACCTCTTTATTATTATAAGGATAAAAACCAGATTATATTTTCGAGTGAAATAAAACCAATATTAATGCTTAAGAGTTCAAAAAAGGTTCAATTTGAAAATAAAGAAATCATAAAATATCTTCATCATAATTTTTATGGTGATTCAAAGTATACTTTTTTTAAAGATATATTTCAAATTGAGCCAGGCAAATTTGGAATTTTGAAAAAAAATAAATTAAGTATAAAAAAAATTCAATATGAAAAACTTAAATTTATCCCAAATATCAAAAATGTTAATAAAATGATAAACAAAGAAATTGGTGACCACCTGGTCTCAGATGTTAAAACTGCAATAATGATTTCTGAGGGAGTAGACTCAAAATCTATTCTTGATATTTCAAGTAAGATCTATAAGAAAAATTTAAAATTATTTAATTTAGAGTTTGAAGATTTTAACAATAGTGAATTTAAAAAAAAATATTCTAAAAAAAAAAATATTGATTTAAATTTTACAAGATTTTCAAAAAAACATATTTTTAAACATTTTAATTATGCGGCAGAAATTTGTGAAGCACCTCCTTTAAGTTTATTTACATTGGGCATGATAAGCCTTTTCAAAAAGATCAAAGATCAAAAAATTAAAGTCGTACTAAACGGTCAAGGTGTAGATGAAATTTTTGGTGGATATAACCTTTTCTATAAAAAAAAAAATAAAGATATTTATTATCATCCAGATGGCTCTATTTTATCCAATAATAGATCAATTTTTAGATATAAATCAAAAATTAAATCAATATCAGATAATAATTTACTCTTAAAAAGAAAATATATGGCTTTTAAATCTAAAATACCTAAAAATTTAAATCAATATGACAAGATTTCAATGAAATACTCTATAGAGTGCAGATCGCCATACTTAACTAAATCAATGGCTGACCTTTTAACAAAACTTAAAAAAAAACATTTATTCAATTTTGGGCACAAAAAATATCTGTTCAGAAAATGTTTATTTAAACAGACTAAGGATAAATTCTATTTTAAACCAAAAATATTTAAACAAGCACCTCAATCAGAATATATGTTGGACAGATATAATTTGTATAAAATAGAACAAGTAATAAGAAAAAATAATTTATGTGACAAATTTTTTATTAAAAAAAATCTTACTAAATACTTTAAAGATTTTAAAAATAAAAAAAATAATGGATTTATAATCTGGCAATACCTAAGTTTGAATTATTTTTTAAATTTTTTTAGCAAATTTAATTCTTAATGTAATTAAGTTTTTTTACTATATCCAAATCACATGTAGATAAAATTTGTGCAATTTTTTCTCCTGCTTTTCCATCTCCATAAAGATTATTTTTTTTAAATCTTTTATTAAATTGTTTTAAAACAGCTTTGACTATATCTTTTGATAAATATTTAACATTAACAACATTTTTTGCTATTTCTCTATTTCTTTGTCTATTGCCAATATTAACTGCTGGAATACCTAAATAACTTGCTTCCCTAATACCAGATGATGAATTTCCAAAAATACAAGAACAATTATTTAAGATCGTTGCATACTCCTCTGGTGAAAAATTTTTGTAAAATAAAATATTCTTTAAATTTTTATTGAACTCTCTAAATTTTCTTATTTCTTTTGAGAATATGTCTGATCCTGCATCAATGTTTGGCCATAACCAAACGATTTGTATGCCTTTAGATAGAAGAGCTTTTACCGATTTTATTGTTTCTTTTATTTGTCTCTTAGAATCTAAATATTCTGTGGTAACAGGATGTTGCATTAAAATTACATAATTTTTTTTAAAATCAATGACTCCATTTGTTTTAGTAGAATTAATCTTATTTATTAACTTCTTAGACAACTCAAGCTTTTCATTTTTTAAAATATCTATAGATGGGCATCCTGTTAAGAATACATGTTTTTTATTTTCACCCAGTTTCAAAAGAAACTTTTTAGACCTTTTTGTAGATGGGAAATGAATATGAGCTAATTTAGTAATAGAGTGACGAACACTCTCATCGATAGAACCTGAAACCTCTCCGCCCTGTGTATGAGCTAAAAAAATATTCTGATATGTTGACGCAATTGCAGTTGCTAAAGTTTCAAATCTATCTGCAACAGTTAAAACTATGTGAGGTTTAATCCTTTCAAAAATTGATGATAGCTCAATTATAGAGAGTGCAGTAGATTTTGCCATTGCAATCGGGTTTTCACCTTCAACAATGGTAGATATTTTATATTTTGTCGTAAAGCCGTCTTTTTTAATAACTTTGTTTAAATCTCCGTATCTATCTAAATTAGCAGAAGCACCAACAATTATATGTAAGTCTATATTTTTTATTTTTTTGGCAAACTTTAAAAAATATTTAATCCTCGCGTAATTTGCTCTATTGTTTATTACAACGCAAATTTTTCTAGTTTTTTTTGACATCATTTTTTTTGAGTAGATTATTTTTAGACTTGTCTTTTTTTAGAATATAACCAATAATTTTTTTTCTCTCATCCCATTTAAGACCTGTGCCAGGTTTTTTTAAGGTTAAATCATTCAATTTAATTACGTCACCTTTTTTCATATTTTGTTTAAGTGCCAAACTTTTTGAAAAAAGTTTTCTATTTTTTATTAATTTTTTTGTAATTTTATTTTTTGATATTTTACTATCGTCTAGTTTATTTTTTATTTTTATATAATTGCAAATAAAAGCTAAATCCTCAAAATTTATTGATGAGGTTGAGTCTGGATTAAATATTTTTTTGTTAAAGGTTACATGTAACTCTAAAGCACTTATTTTTTTTTCTAATGAAACTAGAGGTATTTCAATTCTACCAGAATGATCCGAGTATCCAATTAAACAATTATATTTTTTCTTATATTGATCCAAAATATTCAAACCAATATTTTTAAGATCACAAGGATACTGGGAGACACAATGCATCAATAAAAATAAATTTTTTTGTTTTTTTAGATAACTATATATTTGATCTACTTCATTTTGATAATTCATTCCTGTGCTCACAAAAATTGGTTTTTTCGACCTATTAACTATTTTTTTTATTAAATCTAAGTCTAAGCTTTCACCAGAGGCTATTTTCCAAATATCTAAACCAATTTTTTCTAAAACATTAATTGCTTTTTCTGAAAAAACTGAGGAACTAAAAAGCATTTTTTTGTTTTTAATATGCTTTTTTATTTGAAACCACTCCTCAAAGGTAAATTGCATTCTTTTCCAATAATTAAATCTACTTTCTTTTTTATAAGATGTGAAAGTTCTAAATTTGTCCTGCAAAGAAGATTCCTCATCAGCAAAGTGAGCTTGAAATTTTACTACATCAGCACCAGATTTTGCTGCCTGATCAATAAAAGAATGAACGTAATTTAAAGAGCCATCATGGCTTTGAGCTATCTCTGCTATAATAATTTGTTTTTTTTGTTTAAATAATTTTTGAATATTCATGTTAAATTCAGCTTATATATACCAAAATAATAAAATCACATATAAATTAATTTTTTAAATAGAGACTAATTTTTCCTCAATTTTTGTAAAAATTTTTTAATTATAAAATTTGTAGTTTTAATACGAGACTCGATTGTATTTCCCCCAATATGAGGTGTAATAAAAAAGTTATGATTCATTTTTTTTAAAAAGTTATATTCTTTTGAAATTTTATTTTTCCATAATACATCTGAAGGTAGTACATCAAAAGCAAAACCATTTGGGGATTTTGACTTCATAAAATTAATAAGACTTTTTTTATCAAATATATCCCCCCTCGATGTATTGATGATAAAAGAGTGTTTGTAAATTTGATTTAACGTTTTTTTTGACAGAAAATTATAATTTTTTTCCAAAGGAATATGTATTGTTATAAACTTACAACTAAGTGCTTTTTTCAAAGAAACAAATTTTATAAACTTTGAAAGTGTCCTATTTTTTACATTTTTTTCATAAACAAAAATTTTCATATTAAAGGCTCTCGCATAACGACATACTATTTTTCCAATTCTTCCATAACCAATTATTCCTATACTATTTCCTTTTAAATCGTGGTTAATATACTTGTTTCTTCTCCACTGTCTTTTTTGAATTACATCTTGTGAAAATCTACTAAGATTTTTTGCTAGTCCAATAATCAATCCCCAAGTTAATTCAGCTGTTGCTGTAATATCTTTTAATAATTCCTTTTGATTTTTAAGTGTTAAAATTTTAATTTTTTTCTTTGTACAATAATTGATATCAATATGGTCCGTTCCTGTTGTTGGGGAAATTATAAATTTTAAATTCTGATTGGTATTTTCTAAATTACGATTACCCAACATATATCCAAAACTTGTATATATTGCGAAAAAAAAATTTTTTTTCAAATATCTATCTAGCTCATTCTGATTTTTGAAAGTTTTAAATATTAATTTAAATTCTTTTAAATTTTTTATAAAGATTTTCTTAATCGGCTTATAATCATCTAAGATTAAAATTTTTTTTTTCATTTTTTTTTTATCACGCAATTCGCGATTTTAAGATCAAACTCATCATCAATATTAATACTTCTATCTTTTGGCATTACAAAACCTATTGGCTTTTTTCCAATGAAGTCTTTATCTAAATTTTTTCTTTTTAAAATGTAAATTGCTCCATTTCTTAAAAACATTTTTTTTAAAGATTGTCTGGGTGCACCAGAATTTTTTTCAGAAAGTTTATTTTTTAATAAATATTTATCTTTCATATAATACATTCTTGCTGGATGATTGTCCTCTACTTCGGTAACACTCACTAATGAGGATGCTTCATTTTTTTTTTTATCAAAAATCTTTATACTTTTGTCCAAGTCTTGTACCTTCCTTAAAGGTGATGTTGGTTGTAATAAAACAATATATTGAAAAAAACCTTTTTTATTTTTGTTATTCAATTGTTTTATCGCATGTTGGATTACCATTGCTGATGGTGTTCTGTCTCCGGACAATTTTTTAGGTCTTAAAAAAGGACATTCTGCTCCATATTTTTCAGAAATTTTTTTTATCTTCAATGAGTCTGTGGAAACTATCACTTTGGAAAAATATTTACATTTTAGTGCTTCTTTTATTGTCCAATAAATTAAAGGTCTGCCACCAAGAATTCTAATATTTTTATTTTTAATGCCTTTTGACTTTGATCTAGCAGGTATTATACAAATAAAATTTTTTTTGACTTTTTGTTTAGTTCTGTACAAGAGATTTACATTTTTTAGTATTAATATGTAAACTTTTATATAATTTAATCAGAGAATCAATGTTATAAATAATTTTTATTAGATAATGATGGTAAATATCAAACTTCCAAAAAAAGAAAGTGAAAAATTTATCGAAGATTTTTTTATAAAGAAAGGGCTTAAATCATTGGTCATAGAAAGTAAAAAAAAAACAATTTTAAACAACAAATTGTCCTCGAAAAAAACTTTTTCTCCAGAATTAAAAGATTTATATCGTCTTTATAAATTCATTATATTAAATAATAGAACTACCATCATGGAATTTGGGTCAGGATGGTCTAGTTTAATTTTTAATTTAGCTCTTAATGATTTAAAAAAAAAAAATTCTAAAAAAAAAAAACTTCTACGAAGAAAAAACTTATTTGAATTATTTATTTTAGAAAATAATAAAAAATATTTATCGATTTCAAAAAATAGAATTAAAAATTATAATAACATCCTTAAAATAAAAAATCCTATTAAAGTCAATTATAATTTTTCTGAAGTTAAGATGACACTTTTTGAAAATAGGATTTCAACATATTATCAAAAATTGCCACTATGTAATCCAGATTTCATTTATCTTGATGGACCAGATCAATTCAACATAAAAGGAGAAATTAATGGAATAAGTACTAGACATTTGGATTTTATGCCAATGTCATGTGATATTCTAAAATTAGAGAACTTTTATATACCAGGGACTATTATAATATGTGATGGTAGAGCAGCAAATGCAAAATTTTTAAAGGATAATTTCAGAAGGAAATGGAAATATAAAAATGATAAAATTAATGATCAGCATATTTTCGTATTAGTTGATCAATCATTAGGGAAACTTAATGATTTACTTTTAGACTTTTATTTTGAATAATATTTCTTAATAATTAATTGTATCTTTTTATATCAGATTTTGAGTAAAGTTTTTTAATTTTGTTGTTTTTTATTTTATAAAAAATACTGTCTAAAATTTTTAAAAAGTTTTTTACTATTTTGTCAGTATGAGAAATTGATAAATAAACTGTATTTTTAAAAAGATAACCTTTTTTTAACATTTCATAGCAGATAAAATTGGAGTATTGATCATCAAATTTTTTATTAAACTGAATTTTTGGCATTGCATCAATTCCTGTAACTTTTACATGTAAATTATGTTTGGAGGAAATTTTTTTAATTTCTTTTTTTATGAATTGTCCCTTCTTTTTGATAATAAGCCAACTCTTTTTTTTTTTCATTATTTTTAAGGTTTGAATTGCTGCTATAATACCAATATTTTCTGTCCAAAAAGTACTACTAATAAAAGTTTTCTTGCTCGCATTCATTACTTTATTTTTTCCAACAATTGCGGAAATTGGGAAGCCATTTCCAAGTGATTTACCATACATAACTATGTCTGGCTTTAAATTATACTTTTTATAGATTCCACCATATACCTCTCGAAAACCAGAGGTGCATTCATCAAAAATTAAAACAATTTTTTTTTTTTACAAATTCTTTCTATAGATTTCAAAAATTTTATATCAGGTTTAATATTTCTCTCAACCTCCATAATTACAGTTCCAACTTTATTTTTTGTAATTACTTTTTTAAAGTCTTTGATATCGTTCCATTTAAAGGGGAAGCATGTATTTTTCAGATTTGAGGGAATTCCTTCAAATGACAAATTAGATATTAAATTGTCATTCAAATTTTTATTATTTTGAATATTACTGCTTAAATACCAATCATGCCAGCCATGATATCCACAAAAAGCGACATTATCTTTTCCGCTAAACACTCGAGCTAATCTTATAGAAATTGCAAGTATTTCGCCTCCTGTTTTAGCAAATCTTACTTTATCTCCCCATTTATCAATTTTTAACAACTCTTTAGCTAAAGTTAGTTCACTAAATGAGTTTAAAGTTGAGATATTACTTTTTTTTATCTGATTTATAACATGTTTGTTAATACTTTTGTTTGCATATCCCAAAATATTAGTACCAACACTCATAACACTGAAATCTACATACTTTTTATTATTTAAATCCCAAATAAAGCAACCTTTGGCTTTTGAATAATAGGAGGGCCAATAATTAGGCAAAAATCTATCTGGACTTTTGCTATATAGCATAGTCCCCCCATCAATAATTTTAAGGGATTTTTTCCAAATTTTATAACCTCTATGATGCCTCAAGTTTTTAAACCTTATTTAAAATTTTTTTCCAAGATAAATTTGGATTGATCTTATTTTTTAAAAACATTCTCGATAATTTATTATAATCCTGGGCTGTATCAAGTGTCCATCTTAATCTAGAAAAATCTTTATTATTTAAAAAATTTAAACATTTAAAATTTCTTTTTATATAAGGTGTAACGTGCTCAAGATCATATTTATTTTTAGCTCGAATATTTGCAATTTTAAGAGCCTTTTTTGAAAAAATTTCTATATCAAGACCATCTGGATAAGACCTTTTTAATGTATTGGATAAATAATGTACGCTCTTGTTTTCTAGAAATCTTATTAACATTTTATCCATTAATCTATAATCAACCAAAGGACAATCTGCTGTTATTCTCACGATTATTTCAGATTTAAATTTTTGTGAGGCTTTGTAAAACCTATTCAAAACGTTCAATTCTGGTCCACAAAAAAATTGATAATTCTTTTTTTTTAGAAATCTTTTAAGCTTTAAATTTTTTGAGTTAGAGGGAATAATAAAAAAAACATTTTCTAAAATTTTTGAATTTTTAAGTCTTAAAAAAATATTTTCTAAAATTGATAAATTATTTAATCTTAAAAAAATCTTGTTTGGAAGTCTTATGGACGTTTGTCTAGCTTGAATAAAAGCATGGATTTTGATTTTTTTTTTTACTTTATGTTTTTCCATAAATTTGGGTCTTTTAAATTTTGAGGAATTTTTTTAAATATTTTTTTATTATAAAAATCGATTTTATGCCCTTGTATTTTACTTAATTCTTTTACCTCTTCCGAATTTTTAAAACCAATTATCAATTTTGAGACAAAACTAAGGTTTAGAATAAAATTAATACAAGCGTTTATTCTCGAGATCTTATTTTTTTTGCATAATCTTTGCCATGAATCAAAGATACTTTTAAATTTTGAAAATTTTTTAGGAGATAATTCTAAGTCATTCACAAGCAACCCTTGTAAAAAAATTGATCTTGCATGCACCTCTATTTTTTTTAACTTTACATATCTTGCAAATTTAGAACTTATAAATTCTCTATTAAAAACGTTTATAGGTACCTGTAAAACTTTAAAATCATATTTTTTGATGTAATTAAATTCTTTCAAATTATAAATAGAAAATCCGAAATGAATTTTATTTTTTTTACAATATTCCGATAAAAAATTGATGTGATCATTTATTTCTTTGCTAAAGGACAAACTAAAATCGTGAATCATAAGTGAATAAATTTTATTTTTTTTTATTTTTTTTGAAATTAAATTTACTTGTTTTTTAAATTTTAAAATTGGTGTTATTTTACTATAATTTCTAGTAGATAATTTGATAACTAAATTTGAATTTTTAATCTTACTTTCAATTAAATTAATAGATCCTTTATAATTAACAGAAGTATCAAATGTTTTTGGTCTAAATTTTTTTATTGATTTAATAAATTGAAAGGGATTTTGATTTTTTTTTTTAACTATTCCATAATTATTTGAAAATTGTGCGGTACCAATTATTATTTTTTTGTCTAAATTAAATTTTTTTTTTTTAATCAAGTCAAAACCTTTTTTTAAATATATTTTTATATAGAGATAATTAATAAAGATATAATTAATAATTAGTCTATTCTTTTAAAATAAATTAAATTAGGGATTATAAAGTTTTCAATTTTAAAAATTTTTTTCAGTGCATAAATCAAGCCAATTGAGCTATTAGTACTGGTCAGCTACACGCATTACTGCGCTTCCACACCCAGCCTATCAACGTGGT
>MDTA01188114.1_pt1 | contig 14434 bp, 11 predicted proteins | sample 811151 | NCBI WGS metagenome assembly MDTA01 (sample SAMN05326648, study PRJNA326480) | marine metagenome | isolation source: seawater | place: Indian Ocean: South | collected 2010 | reverse complement strand
TCTTATTGCTATTTACAGTAAGAATGCTTCAACTATAGAAAAAATTGCAGTAATAAGAGGATGAATTCTATAAATAAAATATTAAGGGTAGTGGCAGGGGTAATTCTTGTAATTATTGGAATTATTGGTGGGCTTATTCCAATTTTTCAGGGTTGGATTTTTGGAATTCCTGGATTGATGCTGTTAGGAAGTGTTTTTCCTTCCGTAAAAATTTGGACAAAAAAAATTGTCAAGAAAGCCAAGTCTAAGATAAAAAAATAATTTAGACTATTTTTTATCTATAAACTCTGGCATGACCCCAAAGCTAGTCTCAAATTCTTGAGCAATATCTTTTATCATGACTTTTCTATCAAGATGAGGTAAAAAAGAGGCTTTCATTGCGATTATTGTTATTTCTCTAAAATCATGTAAAGTAAAATTGAATAGATCCCTAGCTAGAGAAAACTCTTTTGTTAAAGTTGTGTTAGAAATGAGTCGATTATCAGTATTCAATGTTACCCTGATACCTTTATCATAATAAAATTTAAATGGATGTTGTTTTAACGATTTTACAGAGAAAGTATGCCAGTTTGAAGTAAGGCAGGCTTCCATTGTAATTCTATGATTGTTTACATATTCCATAAGATCTAAATCTTCTTTTAATCTAGTTCCATGACCAATCCTGTGAGCACCACAATGATGAATTGCTTGATGAATTGATGAAGGACCAAATGCTTCTCCAGCATGTATAGTTGCATTAATATTATTGTTTAAGATCATATAAAATGCTTCTCTATGATCTTTTGCGGGAAAATTTTCTTCGGCACCTGCTAAATCAAAACCTACAACACCTTTGTTCTTAAACTTTACACATAGATCAGCTAATTTTAATGAGGCTTGTGGAGAGATATGACGAATTCCACATATAATTATACCTGATTTAACGCCAAAATCTTTTTTTCCCTTTTCCAAACCATTACGAACTGAAATAATTGCTTCTTCTAATGTCATTCCATTTTTTGTGTGGAGAATGGGAGAGTATCGAACTTCAATGTATCTTACATTTTCTTTTGAGACATCTTCAATAAGTTCATAGGCAATTCGATTCAGTGCCGAAGGCGTTTGCATAACGCTTAAGGTTATATCAAATCGAGCTATATACTCTTCAAGTGTGACACGTTTTTTACCAATTGGCAGCACTTTTTGAAGGTCCTTTTTATTAGTGTATGGTAGGTTAATTTTATTCTTTTTAGCTAAATCAATGATAGTCTCTATTCTTAGACTCCCATCTAAGTGACAATGAAGCTCAACTTTTGGAAGTTGATTTAGAACACTATCAGTAATTTTCAAAGAATTTACTTTTTTGATACTGACTTATAAAGCCAATATATAACACCAACAAATAAAATTGGTCCCAAAAAACTAATTCCATCAATTTGAGGCCACCAATCTTTTCGTCCTGATAAGAAAATAGGAACAGCAATCAATATTCCCATTAATGCCTCTCCTGCAATGAAACCTGAAGACATTAATAATCCTCTTTTTTCAGAAGAATCTGAACCTCCAGCTATCTTACCATAATGATTAATCATACCACCAATAAAAATTGGAACTGTTAATGTTATTGGAAGATAGATTCCAACTGCAACTGCAAGGACAGGTACTCTAAAATCAGAACCAATTCTTTCTTGTCTTAAATCAATAAGAATAAGTACAACACCTATTGCACTCCCAAAATAAACAAATGTCCAAGGAAGATTACCGCTAAACACTCCATCAGCAACTGATTTCATTAGGGTAGCCTGGGGCGCTGATAAAGTAGGTGAGCCGATAGTATATGCAGTATGAAGGATATCTAAAACAAGTCCTAGAACAATCGCAGCAGATAATGTCCCAATAATTTGCATTATTTGCTGTTTCCATGGAGTTGCGCCTAAAATATAACCTGCTTTAAGATCTTGAAGATTATCTCCTCCAATTGCAGCAGCACAGCAAACTACTGCTCCGACCATAATTGCACCTGCTGCGCCAACGCTTGAACCAGTACCAAGTAATGCTAATAGGAATAAAGATACAAACAAAATTGTAGCAATAGTAACTCCAGAGACAGGATTATTTGAAGAACCAACAACCCCTGCCATATAGGCTGCAACCGCAGAGAAGAAAAAACCAAATATCATCATAACAATTGATAGTAGAGCTGCTATAGGAAAAGATCCAATAATTCCATTATATAATAGAAAAACTGGGATTAAAAGTGCAACGAGACCAATTCCAACATAATTGATTGGCATATCTTTTTCTTCAGTTGGTAGATCAATCGAAGAGTTTTGTTGTTTTAGTGCATTTAGACTTGCATTGATTCCTTCCATTAATGGTTTGAATAATTTAATAAGTGACCAAATTCCACCAACAACCATTGCACCAACCCCTAAATAACGTATCTTGGAATTCCAAATATTTATAGCATCATCAAAAGTATAACTTTCTAAACCAATCATTGCTGAATAAATAGGTATAGCAAATGCCCAAGAAATCAAACCACCACCAAAAACTAAAATACCAATATTTCTACCAACGATATATCCAACCGAAACAAGAGCAGGTGAAATATCTGTACCAATTCCAAAAATCGATCTCCCAACAGGTAAAGCACCAGTGATCTCAGCATTCCAAGCACCAAAACCCTGTTGAAAAACTTTCATAATGCCACCTGTTAATGTTGTAATACCAATTGTTGCTAAACCTCCAGAACCATCTTCCTTTGCACCTTTTTTGGCTTCATCACCTGCACGTAATACTTCTGCAGTTGCTACCCCCTCAGGATATTTTAATTTAGCATTAACAATTAAGGCTCGCCTTAGAGGTACTGTGAAGAGGACTCCTATTAGTCCACCTATGGCAGCAATTTTTGCTACTTCGATATAATTGAAGGATTCCCAATATCCAAGAAGAATTAGAGCAGGTATAGTAAAAATAACTCCTGCAGCTAAAGACTCTCCAGCCGAAGCTGCAGTTTGAACAATATTATTTTCTAAAATATTTGATTTTCTAAAGAAAGAAAGGATCCCCATTGATATTACTGCCGCTGGAATAGATGCAGATACAGTCATACCAGCCTTAAGTCCTAGATATGCATTGGCGCCTGCCAATAGCATTGATAAAAGTATTCCTAAAAATATAGCTTTTGTGGTGATCTCAGGTAATTTATTGTTGGTCATTTTATTTCCAATTTATTTAGGTGGAAAGCTATGTGAATTCAATTGAAAATTACAAGTATGATACGAAACCATTCTTTATGTAAAAATTATTTAATGTATTAATTTAAATAGTAATAATTAGGGGTGCTGATTGTAAACAGGAGCATTCAGCTGAGAACAAACCCAAGAACCTGATCTGGTTAATGCCAGCGTAGGAAAATCTATAAAATGAAAAAATTAAGCTTATATAGCCTAATCTTTTATTCAATTATAATTGCTCAATCCATAAAAGTTGAAGGGGTCATTGTTGATATAGAATCGCAAACACCACTTTATGGTGTAAATATAGTCAGTGGTGATAGTGGCACCACTTCTGATAAATTAGGCCGATTCCAACTTTTTGCTGACATAGGAGATGAAATTTTCTTCTCAATCATTGGTTATGAAGAAATAAGAACAATCATTCGTCCAAAAATGATTATATCAATGAGGCCAATTATTTTAAAAGGAGATGAAGTTAATGTTAGTGCTAATCGTGCGATATTGGGTATAACCCCTGTTTCATTTTCAAATTTATCAGATAAAGAGATTGATACTAGATATTCTGCAGAAGATGTTCCAATGGTCCTTGCTACAGAGCCAGGAGTTTGGGCTTACAGTGAGAGTGGAAATGGAACTGGGTACTCATACGTATCTATAAGAGGTTTTGACCAGAGTCGAATAGCTGTTTTGATTGATGGAGTGCCTTTGAATGATAATGAGAGTCACCAAGTATACTGGGTTGACCATGGTGATATTCTATCAGATGCAAAAAATGTGCAGATTCAGCGCGGTATCGGTAATAGCCTATATGGTTCATCTGCTTTTGGTGGATCAATAAATTTGAATACTCAAATTAGTAGTGAAAATAGAGAAATTGAAATTGAGATGGGTTCAGGCGAGTGGAATACCAGAAAATATCGTGCCCGTTACAGGTCAGGAAATGATTTTGGTGATAATCTTAGCATAAGCTTCAGGACTTCACAGATTAAATCTGATGGATATCGTGATTTTCATAACTCAAAGCAAAATGGGATGTTCTTTGGATTAGAGCACCGTGGTACAAAATTCATTAATCAATTTCGTGCATTAATTGGATATGAGAACACTCAATTAGCATGGGATGGCATTTACTTAGATGATATAAATGATCGGAAAAAACGACGGTTTGGCAAAAAAGCATATACTGATGATTTTTTACAAAAAATATTTTCAATAAATACTTTTGGAAAGTTAAGGGAAAACCTTTTTCTTCGAAATGTTAGTTACTTTGTTTCAGGGAAAGGATATTATGAGACTGAAAAGAGCAATCAAGATTTTTATTCATATAATTTAGATTTAAATAATCAATATACTGATGCACAGGAACAAAGTATTTTAACTGATCTTTTAAGAAGAAAATGGATTGTTAATAATTATTTTGGTATAGTACCTACTTTAACCTGGAACAATGATCAATTAAGAGCAGACCTGGGTACAGAAATTAGATTTTATTCAGGTGATCATTTTGGAGAAGTTACAAATTTCACCAACCCATCGCTTAGCTCATTAAATGAAAATGGATGGTATAGGTATTATCAATATTTAGGACAAAAAAATTCAGTGACTTCCTTTGCTCATCTTGTATGGAATCCTAAAGATCAACCATTTACAATTATGTTAGATCTTCAATCTCAAAAACATCTTTGGAATTTAGATCAAGAAAAAATTGGTCATGCCTTTGGTCATAATCTTAATGCAGACTGGAATTTTTTTAATCCTAGAATGGGTATCGTTTGGGAAGTCGGGGATTCGATGAATGTATTTATAAATTGGGGGAAGGCTCAAAAAGAACCTGCGGATAATCAAATTATTAAAGCAGATGATGTTTGGAGTAATCCAATCATGGCCTCAGCAGAAGTTATAACTGATTTAGAGTGGGGAATGGATTTTATTTTTGGTAATGGGCATCTTCGATTCAATGGTTACAATATTCAATATTTAAATGAACAGTTAAAGAATATTGATGTAGATCAAGAAGGTGAGTATGAATATTATTCTGCAGATTCAACTAATCATTTTGGTTTTGAGTGGGAAGGCGCATTTACATTAAATAGTAAATGGAGCTTTTCTCTGAATGGTGCGCAAATCATGAATTATTTTTCCAATGGCAATAGCTTGCCAAATATCCCTCAAACTTTATTTAATTTATTTATTAATTATAGACCATTAGAATCTGGTCTGTTCTTTCTTCATTGGCGTCGAGTTGGCCATATGTATATTGACAAAGAGAATATTGAAGCAGGAATGATAGATCCGTATTCAATATTAAATATTGGAGCTAAATATCAATATAAAAACATTGATATTACTTTGAAATTAAATAACGCTCTTGATAAACTTTATTCAACATATGGTTATTCATATGAATGGAATGGTTACCAAGCTTATTATTGGCCAGGAGCTACAAGGAACGCATTTGTAAGCTTTTCCTACTTGTTTTAATTACCAAATACTTAAGGTTATTTCTAATAGCCTATTTCGTAAATTTAAGCTTCTATGTCTGATAATTTATCTAAGCGAAAACGACTTTTTCTTATTGATACTTATGCAATTTTTTATCGTGCCCATTTTGCAATGATAAGAAATCCTCTTATAAATAGCAAAGGTATGCATACTTCTGCACTATTTGGATTTGCAAATCACGTATTAAAATTATTGCGTAATGAAAAACCAGATTATCTTATGGCTGCCTCAGATTCACCTAAAAAGACATTTAGACATAAAAGATATCCTGAGTATAAGGCTACTCGTGAGAAAATGCCTGAAGAAATGCAAGATCAATTACCATATCTTTGGCGATTATTAAATGCGATGCGAATTCCAACTATTGAAAAACCTGGTTTTGAAGCTGACGATATTATTGGAACAATTACAAAACAAGCATCAGAGAATAATTTTGAATCATATATAGTCAGTGGAGATAAAGATTTTATGCAGCTGGTCAATGAAGATATTTTTCTTTATTCACCATCGGGTAGAAAAGCAGATATTAAAATATATGATAAAAAAGGTGTTATAGATAAATGGGGTTTACCTCCAGAAAAAATCATTGATTTACTTGGACTAATGGGAGACTCATCAGATAATATTCCTGGTGTAATGGGGGTTGGGGAAAAAACCGCAGTTAAGTTAATAAACGAATATGGTTCACTAGAATCAGCATTGGATCATGCTGATGAAATAAAAAATAAACGTGCTAGAGAAGGTATGCAAAATTGTCGTAAAGAAGCTTTGCTAAGTAAAGAGTTAGTTACAATCGATACAGATATGGAAATTGAAACAAATTTCGATGATATGGTAACAGATGGATTTGACAATATTGAACTTCAAAATTTATTTCAGGAATTAGAATTTCAAGCATTGCAGAATCAAATAAAATCTTTTTCTGGCGATATGCCAATTCCTGCTAAAAAACCTGAAAAAAATTACAAAGCTTTGATCGAATTAGAAGAAATAAAATCTTTTATTGCTTCAATTAAGGAAAACGTTTGGCTCTCTTTCGATTTAGAAACTACTTCTGTTGAACCAATGAAATGTGATATTGTTGGTTTATCATTCTCTATTAATAAAGATTCCGGTATTTATATACCAATACATTACAAAGAGAAGAAAGCCGATTTGTTTGATGATTCCTTAAATGTAATATTGGACATTATAAAACCAGTCATGGAAAATGAAAAAATTCCTAAAACAGGTCAAAATATAAAATTTGATGCATTAATTCTTAAGAGACATGGTGTAGATGTTAATGGTATACAGTTTGATACAATGTTAGCTGCACATTTGTTGAAGCCTGATTCTAGAAGTTTAAAATTAGATAATTTGAGTATGGAAAAATTGAATTATTCGATGGTTCCAATAGATGAGTTGATTGGTAAAGGTCGGCAACAAATCTCTATGGCAGATGTAGAATTAGAAAAGATAACCTTTTATGCTTCAGAAGATGCAGATATTGCTTTACAGCTAACTCATATATTTCTTAAAGAACTAAAAGAAAAAAAATTATATACTTTTTTTATCGAAATTGAAATCCCTTTATTGCCAGTTTTAATTGAAATGGAGTATAATGGGATTTTTGTTGATGCTAAAATGCTTTCAAATATGTCGTCTGAACTTGGTTCAAAAGTTGATGAATTAAAGAATAGTATTGAAAAGGAGGCAGGAGTGGAATTCAATATTAATTCGACTCAACAGTTAGCAAATATACTATTCGACGTTATTGGTTTGAGAGAGGTAAAGAAGCGTTCGACGGCAGAAGATGTTTTAGAGCAGTTAAAAAATGATCATAAAATTCCTGATTTAGTTTTGCAGTACCGAAAATTAAATAAATTAAAAAATACTTATATAGATGCACTTCCTGAATTAATACATGTTGATACAAAAAGAATACATTCTACTTTTAACCAAACTATTGCATCAACTGGTCGATTATCTTCAAGCAATCCAAATTTTCAGAATATTCCAATTAGGACTGAAGAAGGAAGAAAAATTCGTAAAGCATTTAGATCTAATGACTCTAAAAAAATTATTTTTTCAGCTGATTATTCTCAAATTGAATTACGAATAATGGCACATCTTAGCCAAGATAAAGCTTTAGTGGATGCTTTTGTAAAAGGTGAGGATGTTCACTCAAGAACTGCATCTTTGGTTTTCAATGTTCCAATTGATGATATTAGCACCGATATGAGACGTACTGCGAAAATAGTTAACTTTGGGTTGCTTTATGGTGCAGGACCATTTAGAATGAGTAATGAATTAGGGATTCCTCAAAAAGAAGCGAAGCAAATTATTGAAACTTATTTTAATAGATATTCTGGTATAAAAGATTATATTGAAAAAACAATTGAGCAAGCAAAAAAGCATCAATTTGTTGAAACTGTACTTGGTCGTAGGCGACCTGTCTGGGATATTGAAAGTAAAAATCATTTGCATCGGGAGGCTGCTAAGCGAATGGCAATTAATATGCCAATTCAAGGTACAAATGCAGAAATGATAAAGTTGGCTATGATTGCAATACAAAAAAAATTAACAAAAGAGAATATGAAATCTAAAATGATTCTACAAGTCCACGATGAATTAGTATTTGAAGTTCCTAAAAATGAATTAGATTCACTTAAATCTATGGTGATAAATAAAATGGAAAATGCATTGTCTTTAAGTGTGCCTATAATTGTTGATTGCGGACATGGGAAATCATGGTTTGAGGCTCATTGATGGAAGCAAGTATTACATTAAAAAAAGTAGGTAAGCTTGTTGATAGGAAGACTATTTTAGCAAGTTTAACCTTTGGAATAGAAAAAGGCTCACTAGTTGCTATTATAGGCGACAATGAGGCTGGTAAATCAATGCTATTAAAAGTTATATCTGGAGTAGAATATCAGGAATATGGTCAGGTTTTTATTAATGGGCTTGATTCTAAAAAAAGGAGATCTGAATCAATGCTATCCATAGGGTTTGTTCCACATGAGTTAGATTTGGATCCATGGTTAACTCTTGAGGAAAACATTCGCTTTATAGGAATGTTATATGGTGTAAATACTGAAATGTTGAATACAAGAATGATTCAATTATCTAGAGAACTTCATATTACTACTCATTTGAAAAAAATGGTTAAAGATATATCTCCAGGTAATATAAAGAAGGGTATGATTATTCGTGCATTAATTCATGATCCTGATATTGTTATACTAGATGATCCGACGGCATTTATGGATGCTGAGTCATATCGCCATACTTGGGATTTACTTCTTAATTATCGTAGAGAAAAGACAGTGGTTTATGTTAGCCAGTCATTACAGGAAGTTGAGGAAGCTCATGATAGAATTTTAGTGCTTGAAGATGGAAAAATAACTTTAGATGGAAGTTTGGATCGAATTTTGGGTAGTACATTTGAATACCATCAATTTCAAATAGAATTCGAATCACTTTCGGATGAACTTTTTGACAAATTATCAAAATTACCTAAAGTGAAAAATGCTTCTCGAATCGGTCAAAGTATTCATTTTTATGGTAGACAAAGAAGTGTGTTTTTTGAAGTATTAAATGCCGCTGCGTCGACTGTAATGAAAGATATACGTGTTCAAAAACTTGGATTGCAGGATTTAATGGATGCAAAATACGCTAAAGATGGTATCCATTGATTAAAGCTCTTTTTATCAGAAGATATTGGCTAATAAAGCATCGCTTATTGTCGACTATGGCATTTATGACATTATTGCCAACTTTATTACATATTACTATAACGATGGTAATGAAAAATATTTTTATTTATTCACTTGATGAAATCCAATATGAAATTTGGGTTTTCCCAGGTATAGTTATACTAATATCAATTCTATCTACATATTCTGTTATATATAGAGATTTATTTAATCTGCGAATTCATAAAAAAGCTTTTATTCCTATAACATTAGCCCCTTATAGCAAACCTTATTTAGTAATAGCAATTCTAATAAGTGCAATTATTGAATCTCTTCTTTATGGAAGTATTGCAATGATAATTTTATCATTTTTCTTGCCCCAAGCTTTACATTGGTCAGCATATGCCTTTATACCAATCTATAGTTTTATATTTTTATTACTTTTTGGCAATCTAGTTCTAACTTTTTCTATTCTTGTCGAAAGGATTTCTAGCTTTCTATTTTTAACTATAATTTTATTTTTCTTTATCATTTTTGGAACTGGGATAATAGTTGAATTTGAATTCTATCCTAAACTATTAGGGATGATTCTTTCTTATAATCCCTTTAGCATGGTTTTGTCGGAATTGCGAGGCTTTTTATTTTTTAATCAAATTAATTTAATATTTATCGCAGTTCCAATTCTTGTTGCTTTAGGGTGGACATGGTTGAATGGATATATTTTGAAAAGAAAGTTAAAACAATGATTGCTTATCTGTCTGGCGCCATGGAGTTTGCTAGCGATGAAGGCTATACATGGAGGAAAGATATGACGAAATGGTTGGATAAAAATTTAAATCATCGAGTATACAATCCTGTTGTAGAATCTTCAAAATTGATTGCGCAATATGGAGCAGAAGACTATCGCATTTGGAAAAAAACTGATACTGAAAAGTATGCTAAGTTTATTCGTTTGTGTATTGATAATGATATCAATATTGTTCGAAATCATGCTGATTATATAATATGTCTTTGGGATAAGAATGTATTTAAAGGAGCTGGCACTCATGCTGAAGTAACTATTGCTTATGAAATAAAAAAACCAGTTTATTTAGTTAATAAAGTTCCTGAATTAGAGTTAAGCGGATGGATAATGGCTTGTAGTACTAAAATTTTCGATGATTTTGAATCATTAAAACCTTTTTTATTAGACCGGTATAGTGGGAATGATTAATAGTCCAAAAGCAATAATTCATCTAAATAGATTAATAGGCAATTATGAATTAATACAGAAAAAATTTCCAAATAAAAAAATTTTAAGCGTAGTTAAAGCTAATGCTTATGGACATGGTAGTGTGGAGTGTGCTTTAAAGTTAGAAGATTTTGGCTGTGAATCATTTGCAGTATTTACTATTAATGAGGGTATAGAGCTTAGAAATGCTGGAATTCGTTCAGAAATATTAGTTTTCAGTAGAATGGATATTGATCGTTTTGATGAAGCAATAAAATATAAATTAGTTTTAAACATCTGTGATGAATTAGATATTGATGCAATTAAGAGATATATAGATAAGAAAGGATTTTCACCAAAATTTCATTTAAAAGTAGATACTGGCATGACGCGTCTTGGAGTAAGTATGGATAACATAGACACAGCACTTAGGTCTTTAAAGAATTTTCCACAAATTGAATGTGATGGAATCTATTCACACTTTTCAACTGCAGACGAAGGGGATTTGACTTACGCGCATCATCAGCAAGAAACATTTTATAGTGTGTTAAGGTTAGCAGATGAAATTGGAATATCTTTTAAAAATATACATTGTTCAAATAGTGGAGGAATATTAAATCTAGATCAAGATAAAATGAGTCATATAAGAGTAGGTATGTTACTATATGGCGCATTTCCTTCTAATGAAGTACCTAAAAAATTAGATATTTTGCCAGTGATGGAATTTAGAGCTTCTGTTGTTCAAATTCGAAATGTAAAATCTGGTACAAAAGTAAGTTATGGTGGAGTTTATGAAACAAAAGCAGATACACATATTGGTGTAATACAATGTGGATTTGCTGATGGGTTTCCTAGGCCATGGTATGATGGTGGATACGTAAGTTATGAAGGAAGAAAATTAAATATAGCTGGTAGGATATGTATGGATCAATTTATGGTTGATTTTGAGGAATTGTCTCCAAATATAGGTGATGAAGTACTCTTATTTGGCAAAAATGACGGTGATATGATTAAGATGGAAAGTATTGCGGATCATATTAAATCGACTCCCTATGTTTTAGCAACGTCTATCCAAGGAAGAACAAAAAGGATTTATAAGGATTAATATCTTTAAATTATTTAATGATTCAAAAAAGAATACATAAATCAATATTATATAATTTTTTAGGATTTAGTCTTTTATTTGGTCAATCCTATAATTATAGTGTCGTAATGCCTGTCCCAGATTTGTCATTTCATTCATCGATTTTCTACGGGTTAGATATATTAGAGCAGATGGATTTTAAACCATTATATGGGAAAACAATTGGTGTTTTGACAAATCAAACTGCAGTAAATAGAAATGGTGTGCATTTATTAGATTTATTAAAAAAACATCCTAAGGTAAATGTGGATATAATTTTTACGCCACAATACGGATTATTTGCTGATCAAAATGAAAGATTTAAGATTGATGGAAAAGAAAAATATGACCCGATTTATGGTGCGAGAATAGTAGAAATCTTTGGAAGGAATGTCAAACCTCCGGCATGGTCCGTAAGGGAACTAGATCTTATAATTGTTGATATTCAAGATACTGGAGTGAGGTTTTCAACCTATTTAGCCACTATAACTAAACTTCTTGAAGTTGCTAGCGAATGGAAAACCCCTGTTATAATATTAGATCGACCAAATCCACTTAGGGGAGATAGAGTTGATGGCCCTGTGGTTCGTCCTCAGTTTCAATCATTTGAAGGATACCATATTATTCCAATTCGGCATGGTATGACTATTGGAGAGCTATCGATTATGGCTAATGAAATGGGCTGGATAAAAGATATGAAAAGAGCAAATCTAACTGTAATCCCTATGGCCAACTGGAAACGTTCCTACTGGCTAGATAAATCAGAGCATCCTTGGATTAAACCTCATCCAAATCTTAAAACAATTAGAACAAATTTATCATATGTAGGCTTTGGATTGATTGAAGGTACAAATTTAAATGATGGTCGGGGTACAGATCGGCCATATATGCGTGTCGGCGCTCCATGGCTATCTGGATTTCATTTGGCTGAAAAATTAATAAAACTCGATTTGCCTGGTGTCGAATTTCGAGTGGTTGAATATATACCCAGAAAAAAACAAGCTGATAAAGCTATCCCTCTTCATGTAAATAAAGTATGTAGCGGAGTAGATATTAAAATTACTGATCCAAATCGTTTTGATCCTCTTGCAACAGCAACAGCAATCATGGTATTAACTAAACAATTGTATCCAAAAGAATTTAGATGGGATGAGTTAAATAGAATTGATATGTTATTTGGGCACAGTCAATTAAGAGTTTTTGCTGCCCAAGGTAAACCAGCTAATTATTTGCCACCGCTATGGTTAAAAGATGTACTAAAATTCAATGAGTTTAGGCAAAGATTTCTCATTTATAAATAATCAATGAATAGAAAAAGTTATCTTTCTTTATTTTTTTTTATAGGGATAAGTTTTTCTCAAACTCATTTTACAATTCCTCAAAATGTTTGGCGAATAAGTATCCAACAAGAAATTGCGACTGGAAACTGGAAAGGTAATGATGGAAGAAATGGATGGACAGATTTTTCTTATCAGCTAGATACTTCAAAATATATAATTAATCAGCAATGGAAAAACAATATTAATACCCGCTCTTTTCTAGTTGAGTATGGAATTACAAATAAATCTAATATTGTAATAAAAGTTCCTATTATTAAAAAGTTCGATCAATCCCATACATGGAATTCAGCCTCAGCTAAAATAGATAGTTTAATGCAAAAATATTATCCCACAAATCGATCAAATTCAGGTTTAGGTGATATCACTATAGGAATGAATTTATTATTTGTCGGGAATCCTGCTTGGAGAGGCGGAAAGAAAAAATACTCAATCTATGGTGGATTAGATATGATCATACCTTTTGGAGAGCCTCTTATGAAATTTAATTCAAAGGATGTTGATAAAAATGGAGTGCCATATCAATTTAAGCAATTGCCAATTGGAAAGGGGTTGAGCGGATGGAGGCTAAGAACTTTTGGTGAATTTTATAGAAAATTCAAGGGCAGATTAATAAATGTTAATTGGAAGGCTCATGCTTCAGTATTTAATCGAGATATTGTTAATCCTCCAATTTCATTTTTATCAGTTAATCAATTGATTTCTGCAGATTCATTATCCCGTTCCCTTGGTAATGTTTTATTTGAACAAGGGATGCAACTATATGGCTCATTAAGTGGGCAAATTGAATTATTGCCAAGAAAAATATTTTTTTTAGTTGCTATGGATTATATGATATCTGGAAGGGACAAATATTTTTCAAATAATGATTCCTGGGATAAGTGGATGGTTAAGCGAGAAAACTATGACACTAAACAATTTTTATCTTCTCAGTTAATTAAATTTAATATAGTAAATCATGATCCATTTGATCGTATTGGAACATTACCTTTTGAAATTGAGATTGGCGCTAGGTGGTTTGTGCCATTACTTTCAAAAAATACATTTGGATATACTTCATCTTGGATTCGATTTAGCACTTATTTGCAGGCATGGTAAAAATATTTTTTCAGAAAGTTTTTAATTTCTCTAATTGTTGATTCAAAAAAATCAATATTAGCTTGGTCTTTTTATGATTGGGCTAATAGCGCTTTTGCAACAACTGTAATGGCGGGGTTTTTCCCTGTCTTTTTCAAAGAATATTGGTCTACAACAGATAATGTTACACTAAGTACATGGTATTTGGGCCTAGCAAACTCAACTGCATCTATTTTAATTGCTGCATTATCACCCTTTTTAGGCGCGATAGCAGATCAAGGAACTGC
>MDTA01190171.1_pt1 | contig 14436 bp, 12 predicted proteins | sample 811151 | NCBI WGS metagenome assembly MDTA01 (sample SAMN05326648, study PRJNA326480) | marine metagenome | isolation source: seawater | place: Indian Ocean: South | collected 2010 | reverse complement strand
TCGAGAATATTATAGATTGGAATAGGGGTTATTAATGTGAATCATTAGTAACTTTGCTTTTAGGATCGTTACAATGACAATTTCCCGATACAGAACTGGCGTCGATTTAGGTGGCACAAAGATCGAGGCTATAGTCTTAGATAAAAATGGTGAAGAAGTTTTTCGGCATCGCATCATTGCTCCTCAAGGCAATTACAATGATACAATAAACGCCATAGCCTACTTAGTGAACAAAGCTGATAAAGAAGTAAGTGCTCTGACAAAAACTGGTATAGGGATACCGGGATCTTTATCTCCCAAAACAAATCTTGTGCGAAACGCGAATTCAACCTGGTTGATAGGCAAACCGCTACAGAAAGATCTCGAAAATATTTTAAAAAGAGATGTATCAATAGAAAACGATGCCAACTGTTTTGCTATGTCAGAAGCTTTTGATGGAGCTGGCAGTAAAGCACATACTGTCTTTGGAGTAATATTAGGTACTGGCGTTGGCGCCGGAATTGTTATTGATAAAAAAGTCCATAAAGGGAAAAATAAAATCGCAGGAGAATGGGGACACAATCCGATCCCTTGGACTAAGAAAGGTGAACTTCCAGGTAACGAGTGTTATTGTGGAAGGAATGGCTGTCTTGAGACTTTTATTTCAGGACCCGCAATCGAAAGGGACTTTAAAAATCTCCACGGAGCCAAATTGAAACTGAAAAATATTGTCAAACAATCAGAGGCAGGTAATTTAAAAGCGGAGCAGATTATAAAGAATTTTGAAGATCGACTGGCAAGGGCACTTGCACAAGTCATAAATATACTTGATCCCGATTCAATCGTATTAGGTGGAGGACTATCTAACATTGACAGACTTTATACAAACGTTCCAAAACTCTGGACTGAGTATATTTTTTCCGATGATGTTTCAACCGTACTTAGCAAGGCAAGGTTCGGGGACTCAAGTGGCGTGAGAGGAGCGGCTTGGTTATGAGAAAAAACCAAAAACACAGTCAGCTTTAGGAATTTTTACTTTGTTACTATCTAGCAAACAAGTAACAGTATTATGCCGTGACTGTTATTCTTCAATGAACCAAGAGGCAAAATCTCGCTGCTATTTCTGCCAATCACCGCGCCTGATAGAGCATCGTGAGTTAGGACAACTCGCAATAGCGCACGTCGACTGTGACGCATTCTATGCGAGTGTCGAAAAAAGAGATAAGCCTGAATTAAGAGATACTCCAGTCTTAATTGGCGGAAGCCGAAGAGGCGTAGTTGCGGCAGCATGTTATATTGCAAGAACCTACGGAATTAAATCGGCGATGCCTATGTTTAAGGCGTTGCAAAAGTGTCCCGACGCTGTTGTGATTCGGCCAAATATGAAAAAATATGCTGCGGTTAGTAAGGCAGTCAAAGCCCTAATGTTGCAAACAACCCCTTTAGTACAATCAGTTTCAATTGACGAGGCATATTTAGACTTAAGCGGTACCGCCCGGTTACATCATGGTGTCCCTGCTTTCACTATGGCTCGTCTTGCCAATGATGTCCAAAAGAAGCTTGGCATAACAGTATCAATTGGCCTTAGCTATAATAAATTTCTGGCAAAACTAGCCTCGGACATGGATAAACCAAATGGGTTTAGTGTAATAGGAGCACAGAATATTAAAACATTTCTTGCAGACTATCCCATCAAAGCCATTTCTGGGGTAGGAAAACGTTTAGAAACAAAACTGAAAAACGATGGTATTCACAAAATCTTCGACCTCCAACGCTGCACAGCTCATGAACTTCAAAAGCGGTATGGCAGCATTGGCGAGCGCCTTTTTTACTTTTCTAATGGAATAGACAGTAGAGTGATAACGCCTAACCCGCCAGCCAAAAGTGTTTCAAAAGAGGTCACTTTCAACTACGACAAAAGTGGCCTCGAACAACTGAAACCAGTGCTGTGGCAACTTTGTGATCAAATATCCACATCATTAAAATCTAAAGACAAATTTGGCAAAACCATTACACTAAAGCTTAAAACCAATAAATTTCGAACTATCACGCGCAGCAAAACCGTTAAAAACCCAACCCAGTTAGCTGAAGTAATATACAGCGTCGCGTTTGAGCTTTTAATTCCAAACGCTCGCGAAACATATCGGCTGATGGGTGTTGGTTTATCAACGCTTTTCGATAATATTGATAATATTGATTCTGATTTCTTGGATGATCATGCTATCAAACAGGAAAAGCTAGAGAAAACGATCGATCAAATTAGAAAAAAGGTTGGAGAAAACGCCATCGGTAAAGGGCGAGGATTAAATGTTGAACATCCTATGAAGGAAAACTAGACGCTAACTGCAAGAAGGCCGCCGAAGATAGTCTATCTCAACAAGCTCCACATCAATAATTAAATCTCCATAATCAAGAATTAATCCACTAACGACACCATTGTCATGCAGCCTTATAGTTATTTCATACTCAGGTTCAAGTTTTTGTTTTTCAGCTAAGAAAAAAGCCATTCGAATTGGCCAATAAGTAGTTTTATCCAGCTGGGCTAGACCTCCTACATATGTTTTTTGAACCCCGATAATACTATTGACTAGAGCTGCTGGTTCAACTTCGGTGCCGTCGAAAAGAAAGTTCATTACAATCTTTTTCTGGCTCTTTGCTGCCTTAATTAATGCCACGGTGTGACCCGCAGGGAAAAGAGTCCCCGTGTTAAGAGTAATCTGCTTCAATTCCGGTTTTAAAAACTTTACATTACCATCGGTGTCATTTTTTGGAACAATAGCTTCGCCTTCAATTACTTTTTCTACCCCGTCACTTTCGTCGCGCTTTACAAAGAACTTGTATCGCTCTCCTGTCTTTTCTTCCCAGGAACTAAGGAAAGTATTAATCTGCGTTTCGGAACCGTCATCTCTTTGATACAACATCACATAACGCTGTTCCACAGTCCAACTCGCACACAATTCTCTCATTTCAAAGGTCAGTCTTCCTTCGACATTTACTGGTGCAGCGCTAAAAGCAGTTTGCTTTGTCGACATCTTATAAAAAGCGCGGTGGGGTGAAAGCTGATCCAAAAAATTCTGGCTAACTGCTTCAGAATTAGCAAAGCTAAGCAATGCGGTCAAACTTGTTGCAAAAAAACTATGTAAAAAACACCTTGTCATTCGTTATCTCTTTTAATTGATCTTTCGCTCGTAAAACATAGCGTTTTCATGTGATTTGAAAATACCTACGACAAACATTTTCAGGTTATATAGTCTAATATCTGAAACTTTTTAGCTTAGAACTTCCCTCCCTGCTCAATATCGTTAAGAATTCAGCACTCTACGCTACTAATGCGCATGCGCATTAGCAAATAAGTTATGAGATAACAAACATTTTAAAATTAAACGTGCAGCATCAAATTTTATGGCACAACTATTGCTTATCATTGAAAAACACTAATCCGTGAGTAGTAAAAAAAATGAGCGCACTCAAATCGCTGGCGACGTTTAACCAAAGAGGACATCGAGGAATATCAATCAACGAGCTAAAACTCGACCACATAATTTCTCATTTCTCAGGTTTAATAGAACGAGATAATCCACTATCTAGCGAACTTAATGATAGAACTGAGTTGGAGAAAGCTCTCAATTTGGCTCTACTTGCTATGACAGAGGCTGAAAAGAGGATCGAAAGGCAGCAAAAAAGAATAAAGCAGCTAGAGAAACTCTCTATAACTGACGAACTTACAAAATTATTAAATAGGCGTGGTTTTCTAACACAATTAAAACGTACTTTGTCCTCATCAAAGCGTAACGGAGTTGGTGGATCCCTAGTGATATTGGATCTTGATAGGTTTAAAAATATTAATGACCGTTACGGCCATATCGCAGGTGATAAGCTGCTTCAGAAAGTTGCTTATTCCCTAAAACTTAGGGTTCGGGATAGCGACACGATCGGCCGTTTGGGTGGCGACGAATTCGCCATTATTTTAGCTGGTCTTCCATCTTCTATGGTTTCAAGTAGAATTGACGAGATACAGGGCGCTATCAACCACCTCCATTTTGAATGGGAAAATCACAAAATAAGTGTTTCGGCAAGTATTGGCCGTTATGACTACTCTGGGACCGAAACTTACACAGAGTTAATCAATCTGGCTGACTTAAGTATGTATGATAAAAAAACTAAAAAAAATAATGACTAAAAAATTGTTTTAATGATCGGCCAGACACAAATTTCAACATTGTGATTTAAATTTCACACTATATGTTTCCCCGGCATCTCTTTACGTGTATACGGATGACATGACTTTAATAACTGACAATGGCCCACTTGCATCGGCGTGCGATAGACTTTCAAAGGAACTCTATCTGAGCGTAGATACGGAGTTTATGCGCGAAAAAACCTACTATCCTAGACTGTGCCTTATTCAAATTTCAGGTGAGAGGGAGGCTATAGCAGTAGATGCTCTATCGCCCGGTATAAATTTGGATCCTGTTTTTCAACTTCTAAACGACCCAAAAATTATAAAGGTATTTCATGCCTGCAGGCAGGATATGGAAATATTTTTTCACCTTACAAAGAAAACACCTAAACCTGTATTTGACACCCAAATCGCTGCGATGGTATGCGGTTATGGTGACGCTATAAGTTATGATAAATTGGTCAAACAATTACTAGGTATTGAAATAGACAAATCATCTAGGTTTACCGATTGGTCACAGCGACCACTATCAAACACCCAATTAAAATATGCTTTATCTGATGTAACGCATCTGCGTCAAATATATAGAAAATTAAAAAAGCACTTGCGGGAGAATGGGCGCGAACCCTGGTTGGTTGAGGAATTAGATTTTGTTACCAGTACAACAACTTATATGATTGATCCAGAAAAGGTCTGGCTTCGTTTAAAAGTCAGGAGCGGCCGACCACAATTTTTAATCTTGGTACAGGCTATAGCAGCATTCCGAGAACGCGAAGCACAACGTAGAGATGTCCCCAGAAATCGTGTGCTACGCGACGATGTTTTATTAGATATTGCCGCACGAGCCCCCGCAACACCCGGAGAATTATCAAAGGTAAGAAGTATTTCTGCCAACTTTGCAAACAGTAACTCAGGCACTCAAATATTAAAGGCAATTTCCTTAGCAAAGCAGATACCGATAGATCAAGCGCCAAAAATTGAGAAAAAGGAACGTAAAAATAAGCAGGGGACAGCCGTCGTTGAGCTTCTTAAGGTGCTATTAAAAATGAAAGCTGAGGAACATAACGTTGCTCAAAAATTAATTGCGGCAACGGCTGACCTTGAAGCCGTAGCTGCCGATGATATGCCTGACGTTGCTGTTTTGAGAGGCTGGCGTAGAGAAATTTTTGGAAACGACGCATTACTTTTAAAATCTGGAAAACTTGGTCTTTCAATACAGAATCACAGCGTTAAACTTACCCGCAACTCATAATATATTTACGCAAGATCTAAACAGCTTGAAGGGTTACTTGTTCCCCAAAAACTCTTTCGAGTCGTTCTACTCTCCTCTTAACATTTTGCCCTTTACTTATATTCATTTCCTTGGGAAAAAGCATTAAAATTGCATTTCCGTCCCTTTTAACCTGCACCTTATCCAAGATCCCCTTCAACCCACCTGAAAAACTTATAGCAAAATCCAGCAAAAAACCGATCATTGAAGCCATTTTGTGCTCCTCATTCGTAATGATTTTTGGATATACCTTTTCCGGAATGTCACTATTTGATCCGTTGTAACGATTTAAAATAGCAGTCGCAATAAATACCCTCTCTTTGTGGGTTATACCTATCACTGGAAGCCTCAATAAACGCAAGTATGACTGCAGACTTCTATAGCTTGGATGTTCGTCACTACCAATATTCCTGATAGAGCAAATGGCACGCAATAGCCGCTTATACTTTAGGGACATATTAGGAAAAAAAGAACATATCAAATGCTCTAATTCGCGAGAGTAATCTGTATCCTCATAAGAGGATGGAAAAATAGACATTAGGCTAGACATTAAGGGGTCTAGCTCTCGCTGCTGTTGATCCAACCTATCAAACAGACATCCTTCTCTCAATCCAGCTGCTGAGAAAACAACTCGGCTCGATTTCACTTTATAAATTATCCTACTCAGAATTAATGAGGCAATTGGAATTTGTTTTGCCCGACTTGAAGAAATTGGGGATAGCGCTTGATCATCGGTTTTTTTTGTAGAAATAGTTATGGGATATAACTGTTCTAGAAAAGAGGTAAGCTCTGACCGTTTAATAGAATATCCATGTATAACTTTTAGTTCATAATCAGCAAACTCCATATGCAATCGCGCCAAACTTCTCCATGCTCCTCCAATTGCATACATAGAGCTAAAATTTTCTTTTTGAAGCCACTCAACTGCATCCAGCTGCTCATCGATTAAATTCAAAATTTGGGGTTCACTGCATTCGTTTACTTCTGTAAAACGTAAGGACCCAATGGGTAAACTTGTGCAATCATAAATCCTACCTTTTTTAATCCTTGCCAGCTCAAGGCTCCCGCCTCCTAGGTCGCAAACAATGCCTGTTGAATTAGGGAAAGCGCAAATCACACCGAGAGCGGCGAGATATGCCTCTTCTTTGCCTGAAAGAATTTTTACTGAAAAATCAAATAATTTTTCTAGTTCTTTAACAAATTCTTTGCCATCTGAGGCGTCCCTAACGGCTGCAGTGGCTATAACTTGTATTTCTTGCAAACCCATTCTTTCAATGATTGCCGCGAACCTTGATATATTTTCCAATGCATTTAATTTACCTTGCCCCGATAACTTACCTGCAAGCTGAAGTTCAGTCCCCAGGCCACAAAAAGCTTTTTCATTAAACTCTATTAATGGAATTCGAGTATTCTTGTGAAAAACGACCAGCCTGATAGAGTTCGAACCAATGTCTAGCACACCAAATCGTTTTTGATTTTTGTTAGTAAGCACTCAAAAGCTACCCTGCCGTTTTTTTTTAGTCTTTTCTGTTATCTAAAGATATCAAGTTAGTGGGTGATACCTTCTCAAGAGCACTCCCCATTCCCGACAGGCTTGGGTAGGTCATAAAATATTTGTGAGCCGAAAACGCGTCTGCGCCCACTTCTAATCGATTGTAGATCCCATCAGAATTGAGTATCCACGTGTTTTTCTCATCCTTAAGATTTGCGACCATAATTTCATCAAGGACCTGGCGTTGTACGGTCGGATTTTCAATAGGCACAAAGTGCTCTAGCCGCCGATCTAAATTTCTTGCCATCCAATCTGCAGACGAAATGAAAATCTTTGCCTCATCTGAAGGCAATGGCTCTCCATTACCAAAACAGATAATGCGAGAGTGCTCTAAAAAACGGCCTACAATACTGCGCACCCGGATATTTTCGGATAAACCTGTCACGTTCGGTTTTAAACAGCACATTCCCCTTATAATTAACTCTATTTTCACACCATTATCTGATGCTTTATATAACAGGTTGATGATGTCAGGATCGACCAGGGCATTCATTTTTGCCCAGATACTGGCAGCTCTGCCAGATTTAGCGAAATCGATTTCTTGTTCAATGAGCTTTTCTAAATTGGAGCGTAACCTTAATGGCGCTATAAAAATTTTCTCCATTTCCACCGGTTTCGCATATCCCGTTATGTAATTGAAAATACGAGCCGCGTCTCTACACATTGCGGGATCTGAAGTGAAAAAAGATAGGTCGGTATAAACTTTTGCTGTTATAGGGTGATAGTTTCCTGTGCCAAAGTGCGCATAATTTCTTAAACCCTTATTTTCTCGCCGAACAATTAAAGAAACTTTAGCATGCGTTTTTAGATCAAGAAAACCATAGACAACTTGTGCACCTGCTCTTTCCAAATCTCGGGCCAAACTCATGTTAGCAGCTTCATCAAAACGAGCTTTTAATTCGATTATAGCTGTTACCGACTTGCCTGACTCAGCAGCTTCGATAAGAGCCGCGACAATCGGTGAATTTTCACTTGTTCGGTAAAGCGTTTGCTTGATTGCAACAACTGCTGGGTCAATTGCTGCTTGCCTCAAAAATTGTACAACAACATCAAAACTCTCGTAGGGGTGATGCACTATGATATCTTTAGCGCGGATGGCAGCAAAACAGTCTCCCCCAAAGTCGCGTATACGTTCTGGGAACCTTGCATTAAGAGGATGCCATAAAAAGTCATTACCGTCCTGCGGTATGATCTCTTCAACCTGGTGCAATCCAACAAATTTTACCTTATGAACATCGGCTTCATCGCATTCAAGTTTTGAAATAACAAAGCGCTCTAAACCTACGGGCATTTCATGATCTATCATTACTTGAATTATTCCGCCTCGTTGGCGTCGCCGCAAAGCAGTCTCAAAAGAAAGCATTAAATCTTCTGCTTCATCATCTACCTCTAATTCACTGTCTCGCAACAATCTAAATAAACCTTGCCCTGCAACTTCGAAATCAGGAAAAACTTCACTTACAAACTCAGAGATAACGTGCTCTAAACAAATGTATCTACTCGAATTTCCCGGCAGTTCAACAAATCGTCCTAGTTGTGAAGGCATGGGGATAAGTCCTTCCATTTCTCCGTTTCCTTTCATCCCTTTAAGCATTAATGCGAGACATGCCCCCCCGTTTAACAAGAAAGGAAAGGGGTGAGCCGGATCTACAGCTAGAGGCGTTAAAACAGGAAAGATTTCATCGCGAAAAAACTTTCCCAGCCATACCTTCTCATCGTCAAATAGATCCTGAAACTTCAAGATCAAAATATTTTGATCGTGCAATTCACGCGTTATTTCCTGAAAAGTCTCTTGCTGCTCAGCAATCAAATCTACGATGGCAGGTAAAATTCGATTTAACTGTTGTTTTGGTGTAAGCTCATCGGCACTTTTCGTTGTAAGTCCGGCAGAGACCATACTTCTTAAGCCAGCTACGCGCACCGTATAAAATTCATCTAGATTAGAACATGAGATAGCTACAAATCTTAGACGTTCCAATAAAGGATTTAATCTATTTTTTGCTTCTTCCACTACTCGGCGATTAAAGGACAACCAAGAGAGCTCACGATTGAAATATTTTTGACAACCGTCAAAAGTTTCCCCATCTAAAGAGAGTTTTCTATTCTCATTCATCGATGGCTCCCTAATGCGTCTACGGATGGTAAGTTGACTTTACTAAATTACAACGAAGTCTAAACACTGTTGTGTAACTGTTGTCAGTATACAAATTTACAATTCAATACACTTATTTTGACCTTTGTAAAAATCATAAAGAACTCCTGAACGCACCACCATCCATGAGAATATTTTGACCGTTGATGAAGCCTGCGTGGGCACTACATAAAAAAGCGCAGGTTTTACCAAACTCTTCAGAAGTTCCAAAGCGACCCGCGGGGTTCTCTGCTGCGGCTGTCTTATACATTTCCTCTTCACTCACGCCTGCCGATTCGGCTCTTACTTTTAGATTGCCGAGAAGTCTGTCCGTTTCAAAAGGTCCAGGCAGCAAACCGTTAATTGTAACGCCATCTCTTACTGTATCTCTGGCTATTCCAGCGCAGAACCCTGTCAAACCCATTCTAGCTCCATTTGACAGTCCGAGAATTGAAATGGGTGACTTTACTGCTGCCGAAGTAATGTTAATTATTCGACCGAACTTTCTTGAAATCATTTCATCGACAGTGAACTTGATCAACTCTATAGCTGTCAGCATGTTTGCATCTACAGCTTTTATCCAGTCTTCTCTAGTCCAGTCTCTAAATTGGCCGGGAGGTGGCCCACCTGCATTATTGACAAGAATGTCTACAGGTCCTGAAGTTTTTAACGCAATCTCTCTACCTTCACTCGTAGTAATATCGCAAGCAACACCTTCTACACTCACTTTGTATTTTGACCGGATCTCATTTGCAGTATTGACGATGTCCTTTTCGGTTCTCGCACATATAGTTAAGTTAACGCCCGCCTCTGCTAATGCTTCCGCGCAACCTCTTCCTAGGCCTTTACTAGCTGCACAAACAAGTGCGTTTTTACCTTGTATCCCTAAGTCCATTTTTGTTCCTTTTTAACAAGTTTCCTGCAATATCCTTCGTGCTAAAGAAAGATTTATCGCATTCTTTTCAGAAAGAGAAATTTTATCTAGTCTGTCGACTAAACGCCCAACTTCTTCAAACGACCTCTCCATTCTCCTGCAAAGATAATTCACCACATCATTTGAAACGTCAATCTGGCGATCTTTAAACAGTTTTCGCATGACGCCCTTTATTATTTCGTCGTCTGGCTTCTTTAATTCCACGGTCGATAAGGTCGAAACTCTCGAAGCTAAGTCGGGTAATTTGATGTCCATCTGTGATACAGGTTGCTCACTTATTATAATGAAACTCCCTCCAAGTTCTTGGATTAAGTTATACAAATGTAATAAATTTTCTTCTCTCCACGAGTTATCAAAATTATCTACCAACACATTTTTGTGATCGATCAATAATTCCCTCACGTTTAATACGTCCAATGATGGGGCGTTAATTGATAATGCATTTGATTTTGATTTCCAAATATTTGCCAGGTGTGATTTGCCTGACGAGGGTGCTCCAAAAATATTTAAACCGGGAAAATTTACCGGCCAGTTCGGCCAACTATCTATCCAGGCCATAGCATCCTTATTTGAGTCCGACACTATAAAGTCATCTCTATTTAAGGATACTTCATCACCAAGATCAAAGATTAGTTGAGCATAATTATCAATCATTTTAGAGCAGACATCAGTAGCAACGTTTTTTAGTGTTTTCTAATTAATTCTCTTCGCTACTTCCATTATAATAAGAACTAGTTTTATAGCAGCCTATGCAAAATCTAAAAAGCACGCCAACTATAGCCGCCATTGGCAACGCTAAAAGAACTCCTAAAAAGCCAAATAGCGCCCCTCCAGCTAACAATGAAAAAATAACCCAAACAGGATGCAAGCCAACCGCCTCTCCAATGAATTTTGGCGTTAGAATATAACCTTCTAAGATCTGGCCTAGCATAAAAATTCCAGCAATTATTATAATGTTTGTCCAGACTTCAAACTGCAAATATGCTAATCCGATACTAAGTAAGCCTCCGAATATCGCTCCAACAAATGGGATGAAGGAAATTAAACCGGCGAAGACGCCAATTATTACACCAAATTCTAGCCCGGCCACTGTTAACGTAATAGCATAATAAGAAGCTAAAATTAAACACACGGTGCCCTGCCCTCTTACGAATGCCGCTAGTGTTTTATCTATCTCGTTTAGCTGCTCTCGCAACGTATCTTTATGCCTTATCGGAAACCAATCGTATACCTTCTTTACTATGAGATCCCAATCACGCAACAAATAAAATGCAACTAATGGCGTGATAAGAAGAAGGGATAAAAGGTCCGCAATAGCCGCACCTCCGTCAATTACACCGCTAAGCATCTTTGTAGACCATTTCACGATACCACTTGCGGGAATATCTAAAATTTTTGCATCAACTTTATTATTTAATATCCCTGCAATCGCATCTATTATCAATTGTAGCTTGGCTTTAACTATTGGAAGAAATTGAGCAAAATTCTTTAATTGGTTTGTAAGCACAGGGACTAATAGAAAGACGAGAAAAATTACAAGCGCAAGAAATACAAACAACGTAAATAAAGTTGCCAATGACCTATTCCAGTTTCGCTCTTCTAATTTATCGACGACAGGATCCAGAAAGTAAGCTATAGCTATTCCAATCACAAACGGCAGTAAAATAGTTCTTAAAAAATAAAAACTCAAAGCCATAATTATAGCTACTAATAACCAGAACAAAGTAGAATTCAGCCTTATCATAGACAGTAAACCCGCTTTAGTTTTAATTACTTTTAATTCCGTCACAAGCCTTGGGCATTCTGTTCGAAAGCTCGCAAAGCATTAACAAATCGTTAGTCTCAAAAAGTGCCAGCTTTTTATATTGAAGAGCATTATCGAGTTGTTTTAAGGTTCCCATTATCCAAAGATCAACTAATGCTTTCTCTTGTGTCAAACGAACTAGCTCAGATGTTTTCAGCGTACCTATTTCTCGTAACTTAGATCTGATAGATAGCCAGTGCTCCAGCCCCAATATTGGGATTTCTACAGAAATTCGTTGCTGCACGGAAGAAACCACCTGATTTTCTCTTTTCCAAGCTACGTTTAGGCTTCTAATTGTCTTTTGTTTTCCAGAATTCATTAGATGATTTACATTAGCATTTGGTGTTATCTTAATTATAGCAATAGTTGTTTCTTCGAGGTCTTCAACTCCAGGTGCACGACTAGTGATTTCTAAAAATGGCGAATTATCAACAAGATTGAATTTTCTTGATACTTTTGCTACGACAACCTTGTGAACCCCATACTTTTTCATAATAGGCAAGAAATGGACCAATTTTCCGTTGATAGCTTGCGCAGCTGACAAATACTTTATGTCCTGAAAATCACCTTTTGGGATAATGAAAGGAATTAAACTATTATCATAAAGGCCTTCCCTCCAAACATTCATCCAAGGATTTGGCATTTTCCATAATCGAGAGACGCCATTTGTTTCAAAAACAGGTATTAGCAGAATGGGTAAACTTGGTGTTTCTGAAAACGTAACACCATTTTTCAAAAGAATGTCTCGAACTAAATTTGGATTAAATATGACGGTTAAATTAGCTAAATATCGAACTGGTGAAATCCGTTCTCTAACAACCTCGTAACCCTGAACTAAAACTTTTATTTCATCAATAGACAGTTCCACGATTTGCGAATTTTCATCTGGTAAAGTTAGTCGTCTAACAAGTAATTTCCATGCTCTCGTCTGACCTACTTCCAAAGCCTTTTCGCGGGCGGCAATGGCAGTGTGCGAAGTTTCATCGACTTCAATATTTTTTATTTTAAAAACTTGATTTGCTTCTACTACTGAACTACGACCAAGGAGGCAACACGAGATCATTACAAAAAAATATAAATACTTAAATTTTAATAGATAAATCATGTATAACTAGGAATCATATGAGAAGTAAAACCCAAGTGCTTCATTTATTTGCAATCTTGTTGAACATAATTTCTTTGGAACCAGGAACTTCTATCTTAGCAAATTTTATTAAGTTTTGATAGCCACGGAGGATACCATAAAAGAAGAACAACCATCGCCAAATCTATCATATAAGGACTCCGGCGTCGATATCGAGACTGGTAATCAACTTATTGAATTGATAAAACCTATAACGCGCTCTACCGCTAGACCCGGAGCCGATGGTAAAATTGGAGGTTTTGGGGGTATTTTTGATTTAAAAGCCACCCGTTATCAAGACCCAATACTAGTAGCTGCGAACGATGGTGTAGGAACTAAATTAAAGCTCGCAATTGAAACAAATAATCATAATCAAGTTGGTATTGATTTAGTTGCGATGTGTGTGAATGACCTCGTGGTTCAAGGTGCTGAGCCTTTGTTTTTTTTAGATTACTATGCAACGGGAAAGTTATCATTGAGTTCCGCAAAAGAAGTGATACATGGCATAGCAGAGGGATGTCTTACTGCCGGTTGCGCCTTGATAGGAGGCGAAACGGCTGAAATGCCCGGGATGTATAGTGGTACTGATTATGACCTTGCAGGGTTTGCAGTCGGAGCAGTTGAGCGTAAAGATCTTTTAACAAATGCTAATGCTAAAGAAGGTGACGTTATTTTAGGCCTTGCCTCAAACGGGCTGCACTCGAATGGGTTCTCACTGATACGAAAAGTTATTGAAGAATTAGACCTCAAATATGAAGACACTTGTCCCTTTCTCGAAACTAAAAGCCTCGGCGAAGTGCTAATGGAACCGACGAGAATTTATGTAAAATCGTGTCTCCAAGCCCTTAAACTAGGTGAGATAGTGGGACTTGCTCACATAACTGGCGGAGGATTATTCGAAAATCCACCGCGTGCATTCAATGATCAGCTTTCAGCACACATTGATGCTACTAGCTGGTCACTTCCACCCGTTTATAAATGGCTAATGAAAACTAATTTAATAAAACCAGAGGAACTAGCTCATACTTTCAATTGTGGCATTGGAATGATTGTAATTACAGCTCCAAGTTTTGCTCAAAATGTTATCCAAAAACTTACTCATCTTGGTGAAACGGTTCATAAATTAGGAGTCTTAAAAAAGCGTTCTAAGGGCTTACCGAAGGTAATGATAAAGAATATTGCGAGCTGGAAAAATTGAGTAAGAAAATAAAGGTAGCAGTACTAATTTCCGGCAATGGCACAAACTTACAGGCACTAATAGACGCTTGTATAGCACCCAATTATCCTGCTGAAATTGTTTTAGTGATATCCAATAAGGCCAACGCAAAGGGAATAGAGAGAGCGCAGAAAGCTGGCATAAAAACAAGGATTATAGACCACACAAATTATAGAAGCCGTGAAGAATTTGATTCTAAGTTATCTATAATCCTGTCCAATTCTGAATGTAAATTAGTTTGCCTAGC
>MDTA01175382.1_pt1 | contig 14437 bp, 13 predicted proteins | sample 811151 | NCBI WGS metagenome assembly MDTA01 (sample SAMN05326648, study PRJNA326480) | marine metagenome | isolation source: seawater | place: Indian Ocean: South | collected 2010 | reverse complement strand
TACCAGCAATTTCTGGCTTAAATAATAATATAAATAATATTCTCTCACACTCAATTGCTATAGACATTATAACTAATTTAATTGACGCAAATAAAACTAATAAAAATTTCAAACAAGAGGATTTAAATAGTAATTTTGAAATTAATACTCTGGAAATTAAAAACGTGTCTTTTAAATATCCTTCTAATGTTGAAAATGTTCTTAACAATATAAATTTTAAATTAAAAAAAAACGACATACTTGGAGTTATTGGAAAATCTGGATGTGGAAAAACAACATTAGTTGATATCATATTAGGATTATTGAAACCTAATTATGGAAATATTTTAATCAATGAGAAAAATATTGAGGAATACAATAATTTAAATTTATCCTATGTGCCTCAAAGTATAAATGTTTTAGATGATAATCTTTATTCAAATATAGCATATGGAATTAATGAAAAAAAAATTAACAAAGAAGAAGTAAAAAAATTAATTAGTTTAATGGAATTAAGTAATTCACAAAATAATTTAAATAATAATATAGGAGAGTCTGGCTTAAATATATCTGGAGGTCAAAAACAAAGAATTGGATTAGCAAGAGGTGTATATAACAATCCAAGCTTAATAGTGTTAGATGAACCTACAAGTGAACTTGACTACGAAACAGAGGAAAAAATTATGCAAAGTTTATTTAATCAAAGTAATTCAAAAATATTAATCATTGTTGCTCACAGAATAAATACCTTAAACATTTGTAACAAATTATTAATTTTAGATAAAGGGGAATCATTAGATTTTGGAGCAAAGGATGAAATAATAAATCGTCACAAATATTTAGAAAAGTACTTTCAAAAATAATTACTATTTTTCAAAAGATAGAAATTTTTTAAAATTTAATTTTAAAAGAAACTCAAATAAAATACTATAAATCAAAGTTGATAATGCCGTTCCATAAAAAAATGGTATAGCAAGTATATAACAAGTTATTAAACCTTGTAATGTTAAACCGTAATAACCACTCAACCAAACACCGAAATTTGTAATAATAAAAAATAGCAATGCCCCCAATAAACTACCAGCCAACCTATTAATAGATTTATTTTTAAATATAATTGATAAAAATCCTATTAATGTAAGGCTAAAAAAGGTGAAAAACATCGTGCTATGAAATCCCAAAAAGATATCTGATATTAGTAATGCTATAAGAATGGATGGTATAAATCTCAAACCAAAAATTGCAGGTATGTAAAAACCTAGTGCAATCAAGCTAGTAAAGTTTGGAGGATGTGGAATAAACCTGCTAGCGCATAGTACTGCAATGACACATAATGTAAGTTTTAAATATTGCATATTCTAGATATAATACCAATTTTTATATTTAAATTAAACAATTACTTATTTTTTTTAACCATTCTGGAATTTAATTTTTTTATAATTTCACTTTTTTCTTTTTCAGAAAGTCTTACCCATTCTGAAATTTCTTGAATATTTCTTTTACAACCATAGCAAAAGCCAGTTTTAGGATCTATTTCGCATACTTTGATACAAGGTGATTTACTCATAGTTTTAAAGAATTGTAATTTTAGAATGCATTTTTAAATCCAATGCGAAATTTTCTTCCATCTTGACTATATGTGCCTGGTTTTTCATATCTTTCATTTAATAAATTTGAAAAACTCATACTGAATTTTGTTCCATAGAAATCTTTTTCTATAATTAGGTCAACTAAATCAACGCTTTTTACAAAAGCATTTTCTGTTCCAGTCCAATCTAAATGATCACCTATATATCTATAATTTAAATTTAAATCAAAATCTCCAAATCTATTTGTTTTAACTTTTTTAAAATAATCTAATCCATAAGATAAGTCAGGTCTTCTTGAATTAGGACCATTAGTATCTGTTCTACTTTTCGCAAAATGGGATATTACTGATGTTTTTTGATTTTCATTTCCAAAAATAATTTCATTTTCTAATCCTTCTTGAGTAGTATCTAAAATTTTATTTTCATATGCGGTCCATGAAGAGTTAATCTTAATTCTATCCTTCATCCTTGTTCTATACAGCGTTGATTCAATTTTTAAATTTTCAGAAAAATCATACTTAGCTGAGAATTCATTAGTTTCACTTTTCTCAGCATTTAGCTCAGTTGTACCTTTGCTAAAACTAGATGATCCATAAAGTTCGTAAAGACTTGGATTTTTCAAACCTGTTGAGTGAGTAAGTTTCGCTGTAAATTTTCCAATTGTTTGATTTAAATTTACCTTGTAAGTTTGATTTCCTCCTGTCTCTTTATGATCATCATTTCTACCATGTAAAGATAATGTATAATAATCATTAATTTTATAACCTAAGTTAGCAAATACTCCTAAATTTTTAACATGACCTCTAGTTTGTGAGGTAAATGTTGTTGTTGAATAATTGCCCCAATCATATTTATATTCCGATCCATATCCAAAAGATAAATTTTCATTAATTAAGAAATCTCTTTCACCTTTTAAAACTAATGACTCACTATAATATTTATCTTTCTTTCCTTGTTCTCTATATTTTCGATCATAATTATGATAATGAAAAATAATATTTTCGTCTGAATTTTGTGTGACTCTCTCAAAACCTGTTTGAAATGCATACATCTTGTTATCTGATGTAACACTCTCTTCTTGGGTATCTGATTTATCATAATCTGTCTTAGTATCTCTATAATAAAATGTAGACTTAAACTTCAATTCATTGCTGATCCATTTATTGCCATTTAAATTTACTTGATAGTTTTTTGATCCATCATTTTCCCCTCCTTTTGCTTTTGCACTATTGCTATTACTTTGATTAACTGCACCTTTAAGGTTTAAATGCCAATCGTTGCTTGTTATTTTTGTAGTATTGTAATCAAATGAATTATTTTTTAAATTATAACCATTAATATTTAATTTGTTCGTATAATCTGCATCTGTAACGAAATTTATAGCTCCACCTATAGCATCAGGACCAAAAAGAGATCCATTTGATCCTTTGTAAACCTCAACTTGTTGTACTGTTTGTAAAAAATCTTGACCAAAGTCATGCATTCCATTTGTAGCTGACTGATCATTAATCGCCACTCCATTTAAAAGAACCAAAGTATGATTTGATTCAGACCCCCTCATGAATATTGCCCCTGTTTGTCCTTGTGGTCCATTACGATAATAATCTAAACCAGTTACTAATTTAAGAACATCGAAAGTATTTTCAGCTCCTAACTTTTCAATATCTTGACGTGTAAAAACTTTTTTATTTACACTTGAGCCATTTATTAAAGAAGTATTTGGTGTTTTAGTTATAGTAATGCAGGGAATTCCTTTTTCATTATTCCAATTACATTTTTCAAGCTCTTTTGCAATTGCAATATTAGTTAATAAAATCATTAAAATTAAAATTAGCACTCTAATCATATTACAGTTTTCCTTCGCTTAATTTTTAATTATTAAGCTTTATTTGTTTAGTGCCGTTGCTAATTTTAATGCAGAACTAGACTTCTCCTGGCCTTCATTCACAGCGGACTATACTGGATGGTCTTCGGACTTGAATTATTCATTCTTACCGTTGCAGGAACAGCTAATGAGTTGCACATTATTTCCCATCTTTACAGTACATTTCAGATATAATGAAATTTATTTTTTTGTCAATTTATTAATTTTTACTAGTCTTAATATTTAACAATTTTTCAAATTCACTACTCAAATTTAAATTTTTAATTTTATTTGATAAATAATTATCAATTTTATTCATTACAACTTTTTTTCTGTCACTATTTGTAAATCTTGTTCCATGGAAATTTACATTTAAATTTTTAAAAAAAAATTCTTTTGAATTAAATTCAATACATCTTTCTATTAAATTATCATTAGACGTATCGTATTCAAAAAAATTACAAATTTTTAAAAATTCATTTTTAGGACTATTTATTATTTCTTTATAATCAATTATCAAAAACTCAAAATTTTTGTTTTTTAAAATATAATTTGTCCAAAAATAAAAATAGTTTTTAAGTTTTGCACAAGACTCGTTTATAAGCTTTTCATCGATTAAATTTGAATTTATAAATTCTGAATTTTCGTGGTGTGAATAATATGAAATTAACCAATCAAAAGGATCTCTAGTTAAAATTACTGATCTAGAGTTTTGCCATTCAAATAGATCTTGATCAGAAAATGGATATCTTGAAAAAAATATTTTTTTTTTATGAAATTCTTCGATAGAAATAAATTTTTTTAAATTATCATTATCAAAAATTTGGCTTGAATCTAGATTAATCGCATTCCAAAGATCAGACGAAAGTATTGGTGAAGCAGCAAAGATAAATTTATTATGTATATTACTAAATTTAGGTATTCCGTTTCCAATTCTGTAATAAATTTCAAAATAACTTGATAAAAGACATCTTATATAATTGCTACCAGAGCCTGGAGATGAGACTAAACAATTTATTTTATTATTTTGATTATGTAAGTTAATTAAAATATTTTTATTAACTAATATTTTTTTTTTATAAAATTTATCTTTTAAAATTAAATTAAAAATTAGTTTTTCGTAATATCCTTTAAAACCTTTAAAATGGAACAAAATTGGGTAAAAGTTAATTTTGAATTTTTTTGATAAAATTTTTAACTTCCACCTGATATCCCTACTGAAAAATTTATTAAATTTTTTAATCATAATTAATATTTTTATATAGACTATAAGAATAAATAATATAAATCTTTTTAGAAATTAGAAAATGAAAAAAAATAAAAACTTAGGATGGATAGTTATAATCGAGGGATTTTCGGGAGCTGGAAAATCAACTTTAGCAAAGAGAATATTAAAATTTATTTCAAAAAAAATAGGTTTCACAGTTTTACTAGATGGAGACTATATAAGAACTTTTATGAACTCAATTAATTTTAAGATGGGATATACTAAATTAGATAGAGGCAAAAGGGCAGCTCTTCCTGTTGCAAAACTAATAAATATTTTCCTAAAAAATAATATTAATATTATCTATCCAAATGTTGGGTTAAATAAATCTGCTACAAAAATATGGTATAGGAATTTTAAAAAAATAATCTATATTCAAATTTCGTCAGAAATAGATCAAATAATTAAATTTAATAAAAAAGATTTATATAAAAAAGTTAAAAAAAATGTTGTGGGAATTGATATAAAACCTGACTATAATAAAAAAGCTGATATTATAATTAAAAATGATTTTAAAAGATCATTTTCAACATTAGAAAAAGAAGTAAAACAAAAAATTAAAAAAATAATTATTAAAAAAAAATAAATTCATGTTGAAAAAAACAGTTTACTTAGGTTTATCGGTAGATAGTCTACATCATGGACATATAAACCTGATAAAAGAAGGTTTAAAATATGGAAGCATTATTATAGGATTAATAAGCGATAAGGCAATCGCTCAAAACAAAAGACTTCCGTTATTAAGTTATAATCAGAGAAAGTTGATTATTGAAAATATTAAAGGTGTTTCTAAAGTTGTTCCTCAGTACAATTGGGATTACTCAGAAAATATTAAAAAATATAAACCTGAATTTATGATTCATGGAGATGATTGGCAAAAAGGATCTCAATTAATTTTAAGGAATAAAGCATTGAAAGCCCTAAAAAAATATGGCGGTAAACTTATTGAAGTTCCCTATACAAAAGGTATATCCTCAACTGCTTTAGCAGAGCAACAGTTTTCACTAGGAATAACTCCAGAATTAAGATTAAAAAGTTTAAAAAGAAATTTAGCTTCAAAAAATTTTCTTCGATTTATTGAAGCACATTCACCTATTTCGGCTATGATAATAGAAAATTTAAAAGTAAATACCAATAGAGGAACAAAATTTTTTGATGGATTTTGGTCAAGCTCATTAACTGATTCTGCCAGATTGGGAAAACCAGACAATGAGGTGTTAAATATTTCTGATAGACTATATAATATAAATCAAATATTTGATGTAACTACAAAACCATTAATAATGGATATTGATACAGGTGGGAGAGTCGAACATTTAAAAATTAATGTAAGATCAATGGAAAGATTGGGCATCTCTGCATTAATAATGGAAGATAAAAAAGGTCTTAAAAAAAACTCGTTATTAGGAACATCTGTCAAACAAGCGCAAGAAAGTATAAAAAATTTTTCAAATAAAATAAAAGCTGTAAAGCTAAGTCAAAGGGATAGCGATTTCATGTTAATATCAAGAATTGAAAGCTTTATTTTAAAAAATGGAATTAATGATGCTTTAAAAAGAGCAAAATCGTATATTAATGCCGGTACAGATGGAATAATGATACATAGTAAAGAAAAAGATCCATCCGAAGTATTTGAATTTGCCAAAAAATTTAGAAAAAATTTTAAAGATGTTCCCCTAATTTGTGTTCCAACTAGCTATAATAATGTCAAAGAAGAAGAACTAATTAAAAAAGGATTTAATGTTGTTATTTATGCAAATCACCTATTTAGAGCAGCTTACCCCTCTATGGAGTTTGCTGCAAAATCAATTTTAAAAAATGGCAGATCTAAGGAGATTGACAAAAAAATTATAAGTATAAAAGAAATACTAAACCTTATTCCAGGAACTGTTTAATGAATAAATTATCAATTAAAAATTTTGTTGCTAATCAGAATAACTCTAAAAAAATATTTACAGCTGGGCCGGCAAGTCTTTTAGAGGAAAATTTGTTGGGACTAAGACCATGCTTTGGTAGGGGAGATGCTGATTATAATAAAATTGAAAATTATGTATTAAAAAAGTTGAAAAATATGTCTAAACATAAATACATAGCAAGAATGCAAGGCTCTGGAAGTTTAGCTTTAGAAATTGTTGCGTCCAATTTTTTATATGGAAATATTCTAATCATTGATACTGGATATTATTCAGATAGACTTTATTTGTTAGCTAATGATGCTAAAAAAAATTTTAAACAAATAAGAAAAGTTGAAAAAATTAACTGGAAAAATCTTCAAAATATTAAAAATAAAAAATTTAACTGGATTTGGGCCTGTCCTACAGAAACTAGTGTAGGACTAAAATTACCAATTTCTAAGTTAAAAAAAATCTCAAAAAAAACTCAATCCAAACTTGCACTAGATGCAACTGCTTCATTTGGTTTAGAAATGGGTCATGGTTTAGCAGATGTTATTAGTTATAGTTCTTGCAAAGGCTTATTTGGTTTAACAGGAGCATCCTTTGTTGCTTTCAATAGCAAACCCAAGCTCAATATTAGTTCTTTTTATCTCAATATATTTAATCATCTAAATAAAAAAATGACGGGACCATATCATTCAATTTGTTCATTGTATGAAGTTTTGAAAAATCATAATAAGATTAAAAAAAGCGTAATAAAAAACAAAAAAATTTTTATAAAAAAAATGAAGAAATGGATTATTTTTGAAAGAGAAAATCAACCATTGCTATGTACTTATGTTAATAAGAAAATTAAAAAAAATAGTAAAAACGTGATTTTGTATGAACCAAGAAATAAATTAGATGGAAGTGTAGTTTGTCATCTTGGAGAAGTGCATTTAAAAGATAAATCTAAAGGAAAAATTTTAAATTTTATAAATGCTAGATGAAAAATTTTTTAGTTACAAAAAAAATAAGTAGCAATCTTTTATTTAAAATCAAAAAGATCTATAAAAAAAATAATAAAGATTTAATAAATAATTTTTTGCTTTCCAATAAGGAATTTATTAGCTTTGTAAAACAAAGTGAGAACAAAATTAAAAAAAAATCTATTAAAGGAATTATAATTTCCTTTTCAAATAATAATCATCAAATTAATCCAGATTTAATGTCAGTTATTACTGAATCAGTTTCCAAAATTCTTGGTTCATTAATTATACAAAATAATAATAATGATAAATTAATTTTTGTTTATGATCGAGATAGAAACTTTTCAATGCATAAAGGTTCACGTTATCATCAAACAAGGGAAGGTGGAAGTATACATACTGATAATGTAAATGTGAAAAAAAGATGGGATTATATGATACTCTCATGTTTGTCTTCACCAGAAGTAGGAGGAGAAAACATTTTCGTTAATGCTGATTTAGTTTTTTCAAAATTAAAAAAATTTCCTGTAGCGTTAAGCACACTTAAAAAAAATTTTTTGTGGGAAAAAAGAGGAATATCCAAAAGTTTTTATAAAGCACCTGTGCTAACATTTAATAATAGTGTGCCAGAATTTAGATACCTAAGACCATATATGGTGTCGGCTTATGAGAGAAAAAAATTACCTATGACTAAAAAGCAATTGTATTCTTTAGATACATTGGATGCAATATTAGAAGATTCACAAAATCAAATGAGAAAAAAAATGAAACCAGGTGATTTACTTTTAGTAAAAGACGCGCAATTTTTTCATGGAAGAACATCATTTTCTGATTATCTTGGTGCAAGAGATATATTTAATTCAAAATTAAAAAAAAATAACAAATTTTTTAAAAGAACTATGTTACGTGCATGGATAAAACAAAAACAATATCAGCCATAATTTTAGTAGCCGGAATAGGTAAAAGAATTTCTAATTATACAATTAAACCAAAATGTTTATTAAAAATTAAAGGTGAAAGTTTATTATCTAGAAATATTAAACTTTTAAAAAATATTGGTATTAAAAATATTTTAGTAGTTGCTGGTTTCAAGTCGAATTTAGTAATTGAGGAAATAAAAAAAAATAAAAATAATTCTTTTGTAAATGTTATATTAAACAAAAAATTTAAAACACATGGCAATTGCTTTTCATTAAAATTAGGCTTAGAAAAAATTAAAAATAATGTAATTTATTTTGATGGCGATGTTATCTATGAAAAAAAAATTTTAAAAAAATACTTAGAAAATAAAAATTTAAATTCCATATTAGTAGGTAAAGGTGATCAAAATGATGTTGAGTGCGCAAAAGTCTTCAGCACTGGTAAAAATGTAGGAAGAGTAATAGAAAAGAGAATTTTTAATACTACAAAATATAAATTTATTGGAGAAGCCATTGGTATAAATAAACTTGCAAATAAAGAAATTAAAAAATTTATAAAAATCAGCAATAAAATTTTTAAAAACAAAACTAATCTAAGTCTTAATTGGGACACTTTTTATGATAGATTTTTTCTAAAAAAAAATAATATAAAATATTTTAAGACAAGTAGTAAAAAGTGGGTTGAAATTGATACCTATGATGATTTAAAAAAAGCAAAAAAAATTATGAAATAGTTTGTTAAGTTTGTCTCATCAAATCTCTTTCAGACCATTTTTTTCCATACTTCCATTCAAATTTTTTAGGATCTTTTTCCTTTAATATAAGATTAAATTTTATATTGAGTTCATGTACCCATTTTTCAAAATCCTCTGGATTATTAAAACCATCAACTTTGATTAATGAGTTTCTAAAATTATTATATTTTTCTCTTCCTTCCCACCATAACTTTTCTTTCCAAACTTTTCTGTACAAAGGTGTACCAGCAAGAGGCTGAAGTATTGCAAATGAAAAACTATCAGAGCCACTATTATATGCAAAATCTACAGTTTGTTGCATTTCTTCATAAGTTTCGCCTGGAAATCCAAGTATCCAAAATGTGTGAACTAATAATCCTGCTTTTTGGGCATTCCTAATTGCTGGATAAATTGTGTCAACGGGTAAACGTTTATTTACTATTTTGTCTAAAACTCTTTGAACTCCACTTTCGCATGCTAACGTTACTTGATAACAACCAGCATCATTCATCGCTTTATACATATCATATTGATTTCGTTGATGATAATTAACTTTTGTTCCATTAGGAGTACACCAATAAATTCCCAACTTTCCAATTTCTTTACAAAGATCCATTAAATTTTTTCTATTCACAGTTAAAGTATCATCATCAAATTGTATCTCTCCAACTTTAAAATCTTTTACATCATTACGAATTTCTTCCATTATGTGAGGTATTGATCTCCATCTAGTTAATTGTCCATAAACTTCAGGGGTAGTACAAAATGTACATCTTTCAGGACACCCCCTTGAACACATTACGTTTAGTACTCTTTTCGATCTTGATTTTGAGGAATGAAACTGACCAATATCAAAATATCCTTCCATATTAACAAGATGCCTAGCTGGTCTTGGTAAAATGTCTAAGTTTGAAATTCTTTCAGGTTCATTAATTAAATATTTTTTATTTCCTAGAGGGGTGATTAAACCAGGAAGTTTAGAAACATCTTCATTATTTGTTTTTTTATTTACAAAAGATTGAAAGCTTAGTTCAGCCTCTCCTGTTATGGCATAATCAAAATTTTCATCATCAAAATGAGTTATATGATCCGGTAAATTTGAACTTTTATCTTTTAGAGAATATTTATAATCTATAACTGCATTCGAAACACAGTTTCCACCAATAATTACAACTATATTCTTGTTTATTTTTTTTGCTATTTTTGCAATATTTTTTGCTGAGTCCAGTAAAGTTGAATAAAGAACAGATATAGCAATTATTGTTGGATTGAATTCCCTTATTACATTTTCTGTTTCATCATCAGTCTGACCAATAGAATAAAATTTATTTTCCTCATCAATTAATCTCTTTGTTTTCCAGCCCTCTAATGCAAAATCATGGATTTTTACAGCATGTCCATCCTTTATTAACATAGGAGCAAAAATCATTAGTCCAAGAGGAGGTTGCATTCTACTTAATTCACCTTCCGAAACTCTCAAATTAGGTGTAACCATCAAAACTCTAGCTTTTTTCATATAACTTTTTATATATAGTTTAGTTTAAAAGTAAATGTTATTTATATATTCATTTATGAACAATAGTTACTTACCTTTATGATTGAACCAGGCAAATTTGTCAATTGTTTATCAAGAAACAAAATAAATTTTTTTACTGGTGTGCCAGACTCTTTATTTAAAGGTTTGTGTATTTATCTAGAAAAAAAACAAAAAAAAAACAATTTTATTACAGCAAACGAAGGATCTTCAATAGGTATAGCGATAGGATATTATTTAGCAAAAAAAAAATTACCCCTTGTATACCTTCAAAATTCTGGACTCGGAAATATTATTAATCCATTGATATCATTAGCAAATGATAAAGTTTATGGTATTCCTATATTCTTATTAATTGGATGGAGAGGTGAAATAAAAAATAATAAACAAATTAAAGATGAGCCACAACATAAAAAACAGGGACAAATAACAGAAAATTTATTAAAAATATTAGATATAAAATATAAAATTTTAGGTAAATCAACAAATCCAGAACACACTATAAAAAAATTAGCTGATCATGCATTAAAAAAAAATAAGCCAGTTGCGCTATTAGTAAGACAGAATATTTTTAAAAACAATTTAAAAAAGAAAATAAATTCAAACTATTTAACAAGAGAAGATGCTTTAAAAGCTGTAATTAAAAATATTTCTAAAGATGCAATTAAAATCTCTACGACAGGCATGTTATCAAGGGAACTGAATGAATTAAATCTAATAAATAAATCAACTAAGAATACATTTATGTGTGTTGGAGGAATGGGGCATGCAATATCAATAGCCTCAGGTGTAGCATTATCAAAACCAAGTAAAAAAATTTTTTGTCTTGATGGGGATGGATCTTTTTTAATGCATTTGGGTGCATCAACGACAAGTGCTAAGTTAAAAAATGTTATTCATATTGTATTTAATAATAAATCTCACGACTCCGTAGGTGGTCAAGACACAAGTGCACCAAACTTAAGTTTAAAAGATATAGCGATTAAACTTGGATATGATATTTGCAAAATAGCAAAGTCTGAAAAACAAATAAAAAAAATTTTAAAAAATCAAATTAAAAATAAAAAAAACCTATTCTTGGAAATAAGTTGTTCAAGAGGAAATCGTAAAAATTTAACAAGACCAGGAAAATCTTTAAAAATTTACAAACAAGAATTTTTAAAATTTATTTCCAAATGAAAATAAAAATACCAATATTCTTTATTTTTATTTCCTCTATAATTTTTGGGTATATTATTTTCAAATCAGAGGGAATTTGGCAAGGAACAAGACGAGATTATTATTTTGTTTATTATATAATATCCTTTGGTCTTATAATATTTTCTTTGATTACATTTTTTTTATCAAGTGAAATAAATAAAATTTTATTAATTACCTTTATTTCATCAACATTTGCTATTTATAGTTTTGAGGGTTATTTAAACTTAAAGAAAGTATATTTTTCAAAAAATTACCTAGAGCAAAAGAGTGAAATTTATTTCCAGGAAACAGGTAAATTTTATGACACAAGGACAAAAACAGAAATTTATCTTGATTTAAAAAAAGAAAATAAGAACACCTCAATTTTGATGTATCCGAGAGAATCTTTAAATGAAAAAAGTAATTTAATTTATTTATCTGGATTCAAAAATTCTTTAACGATTAGTTGTAATGAAAATGGGTATTACGCTATAGATAAAAGTGACAGATATGGCTTTAACAATGAGGACTCACTATGGGACCAAGATAACATTGATATTTTAGTAATAGGTGATTCATATGCTTATGGTGAATGTGTAAACAGGAAAGATAATTTTGCAAATCAAATTAGCAATATTACTAGATTAAATATTATTAATTTGGGTTACGGAGGCAACGGTCCACTTCTAGAATTAGCAACCTTAAAAGAATACATGCCAGAAAATTTTTCAAAAATAATATGGTTTTTCACAGAAAGTAACGATTTGACTGATTTATCAAAAGAACTAGCAAATGAAATTTTGTATACATATTTTGAAAACGAAAAATTTTCTCAAAACTTAAAATTTAAGATAATTGAAAAAGAAAAATACTTAAATACCAAATTATCAAAAGCTTTAAATCAAAGTTTGTCTGAAAACAAAAAATTCAAATTTATAAATTTTTTAAAAATTTTAAGTGTTAGAAATTTATTAATACATGACAAATTTGAGCCACCATTAAAAGAATTTGAAGAAATTATTAATCAGGTTCTAAGTATCATAAATAATGAAGATTTATATTTTGTGTATATTCCAGCTAACGAGAGATATCTGGAAAAAAAAACAAATAATTTTTTTTATAAAGAAATTATCGAAATAATTAATGATAAAAATATTAATTTAATCGATTTAAAAAAAGATTACTTTGATAATCTTCCCAATGTAGAAGATTTTTACCCGTTTGGAAAACAAGGTCATTTTTCCGAATATGGTTATCACGAAGTTTCAAAATTTATTTCTGAAAAAATTAAGAATTAAATAAATTTTCCATTCCATTTCTTGACTTTTGTAACATTTACAAAATCTTCATCAACACTAACAATATTTTTTAGGAATTCTTTCTTCGCTTTAATTATAAAAAAATTATCAACTCTCGCCCGGTTAATAAATCCTTTGTTTTTATTATCGTAAATTCTTTCATCTTCCATCATACCTATTCCAGAAATAATAAGTTCAGCCTCTGGATCATTTATATATGCATATATTAATGAGAAGAAACCTGTAGAAACTCCTAGAAATTTTTTATATTTTATACATTTTATCAAGTGTTTAATTTTAGCAAATAGACTATTTTCATATTTAAGTTCTCCTAAAATATAAGTTAAAAAAGAAATTTTAAAAAAATTAGATTGTATTTTAAATTGTTGTTTATTGTTCAAATATATTATTTCAGGATTAGTTATAAAATCTTCTTTTGAAATTTTAGTCAAACCTCTAACAATTAAATTGTTAATTTTAGAATTCGTAACTTTTTGATTTACTTCAGTATTTCCATGAAAATGTCTGGCACCAACAATGCAAGTATGTTCAACTTCCCCGAATTTTTCAAAATAAGCATCGACTCTTTTTGCTGAAGCATTTGAGGAATATATTTTATTACACTTTATATCAGGTAATTTTGAACCAGGTTTTGATCCTAAAATTAAAATTTTTTTTTTCATTTTAAAATTAGTCTTCTTATTTTATTTAAATCCTTCTTGGTATCCACAGAGATTGACTTACTTGATAATCTAATCATTTTTACTTTATGGCCTAATTCTAAATATCTTAAAATTTCTATGTCTTCAATTTTTTCAAATCTAGTTTTATTTTTATTTTGAAATTTTTTCAATTTTTCTTTTGGAAAAGAATAGATGCAAACTTGCTTATATGCTTCCTTGAATTTAAATTTTTTACTAGCTGGAATTGTTGACCTCGACATATATAGTAAGTAATTATTTTCATCAAAAACTAATTTTGGAATATTTAAGTTTTTATAGTCTTTTGAGCTATTAATCCTACAATAGCCATTAAGTATTTCTTTTTTATTTTTTATCGCAATTTTTACGAATTTTTTAATATCTTTAGATGGAAAAATTGGCTCATCCCCTTGAAGATTTATATAAATTTCAGATTTTATTTTTTTAGATACTTCTACTATTCGATCAGTTCCAGTAAGATGTTTTTTTGAAGTCATGATAGTTGGCAC
>MDTA01029112.1_pt1 | contig 14441 bp, 12 predicted proteins | sample 811151 | NCBI WGS metagenome assembly MDTA01 (sample SAMN05326648, study PRJNA326480) | marine metagenome | isolation source: seawater | place: Indian Ocean: South | collected 2010 | reverse complement strand
GATGACCGAGGCAATCGGTCGCCGGGTGGACGATTATCTAGTGAAGCCTACCTCTCCTCGGCAGGTGCTCAGCGTCGTTACAAGAATCCTTGAAGGCTCATCGATCCAACAGGCTCAAGCGGCTCAGGACTTCGCTGCGATTTTCAGTACGCTGTCCGCCAACGTTCAGGCGGCGCGGAACGCAGATCAGTTCGCTGCGGTGTATACAGAACTAGTCGATTGGCAGCTTCGACTCGGAGAAGCTGGTGAGGAGGGGTTATTAGATACCGTTGCGTCTCTTATTAACTCCCTGCGCAGAGATTTTGGCGAGTGGGTTGTCAGTAACTATTCAAAATGGATGGACGGCGCGCGGGATCGCCCGCTGCTCTCTGTTGACCTCGTGCGAGAGTTCCTAGTGCCCCGGTTGTCTTCGGATCCAGTTTACTTTGTAGTGCTAGACTGTATGCGGCTGGATCAGTGGAGGGCCATCGCCCCGCTACTCTCTGAATTCTTTGATGTCGAGGAAGCAATTCATTACTCGATTCTCCCAACCGCGACGCCTTACGCGCGGAACGCGATTTTCTCAGGTCAGTATCCTGACGAGATCGCAGAAAATCACCCTGGCTGGTGGGACGCGTCAGACGATGAGGGAAGCCTGAATGCTTTTGAGGACGAGCTTCTTGCGGAGCAGTTGAGGCGGCTAACTGGAAGAGATGTGCCGGTTCACTACGATAAGATCTTTTCTGACCGGCAAAGAGCGCACGTTCGTGGCAGGGTGAATTCTGCCCTTAAGAAGCCGGGGTCTGTGATCGCGCTGGTCTTCAATTTTGTGGATCTGATGACGCACGGTCGCTCTGAGTCCCCGATTCTCATGGAGGTAGCTAGGGATGAGGCGGCGCTGCGTGATCTAACGAGAACTTGGTTCGAGAGATCGACCGCATTCGACATCCTTCGGGAGGCGGCGCGGCGCGGTCACGAGGTCATTCTTACGACCGATCACGGTTCTATTCTGTGCCAAAACCCGTCTACCGTCTTCGCTCGCAAGGACGCAACGAGTAACCTCCGCTACAAATTTGGACAGGATCTGCGCGCCGAGCAGGAGAGTACAGCTTATGTGACCCGTGACGAGACACACCTTCGCCTACCCGCGGGGCGCCTTGGCATGTCGTATCTTATTGCACTCGAGGATTATTTCTTCGTGTACCCAACCAAGCTCCGTGAGTACCAGGCAAGATACAGAAACTCCTTCCTCCACGGTGGCATAAGTCCGGAGGAGATGATTGTGCCTGTCGCGAGCCTGAAGCCGCGCGCCTAGGCTCGGGTATGCGAGTTTACCGGCGTATGGTCGAGTTTGTCCGGCCGCACTCAGGGTCAATTTTGTTGGCGACACTCGCTGCCGTGAGCTACGCGGCTCTGGACGCCGCGACCTATGTGCTACTAATCCCGTTCGTTGACGCTCTCTTTGTGAGCGGTGGGGTAGCCGCGCGGTCTTCGGGTGACAACGCCGCGCAGGCTATACTCGACGCTACTGTATACTCATGGGTGGACCTTACCGGTGATCCACTTATTGCTATTGAGCGGATTATAGTCCTGATCCTTTGCGCTTTTCTGTTTAAGAATGTCTTTGCGTTCACTCGAGGTTACGTGCTAGCCAGAGCTGAGCAGGGCGTAAGTCGGGATCTGCGAGATGCGGTTTACGATCATCTTTTGGATCTGGACTTAGGCTTCTTTGCGCGGACTCGGACAGGACAGATAGTCAGTCGACTGACTACCGAGATAGAGCAGTTCCGGACTCTCGTGACTCGCGAAGTTGGGCGATTGTTTTCATCTATTTTCGAGTTTTTGGCCGCACTCGCCTTCATGCTTTTAATCTCTTGGAAACTAACTCTGGCCGCTTTCTTGGTTATCCCTATGGCGATGGGGGTCTGGGGTCCGTTGGTCCATATACTGCGTAGGCGGGATAGACGTGCAGTCGACCTTGGGGCGGAACTCAACGCCCATATTGTTGAGACGGTTTCTGGAGTCCGGCTAGTGAAATCCTCTTCTGCGGAGGAGGTAGAGCGGGGACGCTTTCACCGTCTCACCGCGGACTATTACCGCCATTTTATGAAGGCTGAATCGGCGCGCTCTTTGGCTGCGCCCATGACGGAGGTTCTAGCTGCCCTAGGCACGGCGGTGATTCTCTGGTACGGAGCCCGGTTGGTGGTTACCGGTGAGGTGACTGGGGCCCAGTTTGTCGGCTTTCTTGGCTTATCACTAAAGTTGTATGCTCCAGTGAAAAACGTCGCAAAGTTTCCGGCGGTAGCGCAGCCTGGGCTTGTAGCTGCTGAGAGAGTCTTCGAGTTCCTGGACACCAACGCTAAGATCACGGACAGCCCAGACGCGAGGGTCATTAAAGGTTTTGATCGCGAGATTGTCTACGACCGAGTCTCGTTTTCCTATCATCAAGGGACTTCAGTACTGAGGGATCTATCCTTTAGAGTCCCGCGAGGAACTGTCCTAGCACTCGTAGGGCCGAGCGGGGCCGGAAAGAGCACCGTAGTCGATCTTCTGAGCCGCTTCTTTGAAGTATCAAGTGGCTCTATTTCAATCGACGGAGTAGATGTGCGGGACGTTCGGGTATCTGATCTACGTTCCCTCATGGCGGTCGTGGCGCAAGAGGCAGTGCTCTTTCACGACACGGTAGCTCGCAACATCGCATACGGCCGACCGGGGGCGACAGCAGATGAGGTCATGGCGGCATCTCACGCCGCGAATGCGCACGAGTTTATAGTAGGGCTTCCTGATGGGTACGACACTGTAGTTGGCGAACGGGGCATGGAACTTTCTGGTGGGGAGCGTCAGAGGATAGCGATCGCTCGTGCCATCCTTCGCGACGCTCCGATTCTGATCTTCGACGAGGCCACAAGCGCTCTGGATACCGAATCCGAACGCCTCATTCAGGACGCCTTGGCCCGACTTGTCGAAGGCCGTACGGTACTCGTTATTGCCCATAGACTGTCGACAGTTCAGCGTGCTGACCAGATCCTTGTCCTCGAGAATGGTAGTCTTGTCGAGTATGGCGATCACGAGACGCTCTTGGCTCAAAGCGGTCGGTACAGGGCTCTCTACGACCTGCAGTTTGGCCTGACCCCTCTTGTGTGGTGAAGCAGTGAACGGGGTCCGTTCGATAGAGGCATCCTCTCGTTCTATGGAGGTGCAGGGGTCGCTCCGGCAGCGGTTCGAATGCCAAGTCTACCGGATCATTCGGGCTGCGCTAATAACGTTGCCCGAGGACCTGTCGCTGCGCATCGGCTCTAGTATCGGTTGGCTAGCTGGAGTCGTTTTCCGTATTCGACGTGACGAGGTAGACAATAATCTAGAGAGAGCTTTTCCAGGTCGGACGCGGGTGTGGCGAAGTGAGATTGCTAGGCGGAGTTACATGCATTTTGGGCGTGAGGCAGCCTTTTTTTTCCGGACGTCCCGATGGTCACCTGAAGAAATTTCGGCTCGAGTTCAGATGATTGGCTTTGCCCCTCTTAGGGATGCGGCGGAGCGAGGTCGAGGCGTTGTGCTTCTCACAGCACACTTAGGGAATTGGGAGATGGCTGGTGCAAGCGTGGTGGCAGCGGGCATCCCAATTGACGTTGTGGGTAAGCGGATGACTAATCGAAGGCTTGGAGCGGATATTTTTGAGATGAGGGAGCGGGTCGGAATGCGGATGATCGACGTCGCCGATGCGCCGAAGGCAGTGCTGCGTTCACTCCGATCAGGGAGACTTGTGGCGTTGCTTGGTGATCAGGACGCCGGCCGAAGCGGGGCGTTTGTGAGGTTTTTTGGCCTTGAGGCCTCTACATCTCGTGGCTCCGCTATATTTGCTCTCCGCCGCGATGTCCCGGTCTTTGTCGGGTTCGCGATTCGACAGCCTGGGCGAGCCCAACGTTATGTCATAGAAGCCTTTCAACTCGACTTCGAAAAAACTGGCGATCTCAAGGTCGACACCAGGTCAATCCTGACCGCCTACCACAGGATCCTCGAAAAGGCGATTGTTTCTGACCCAGATCAATACTTCTGGCACCATAAGCGCTGGAAGACGAGGCCTCCCGAAGAGGACACTAAGTAACAATCCTAAAAGTGAGGAACAGGCCTCAGCTCCCTTGGTTACAAATTAATTATTCGCGTCGAAGTCGATTCGGCGCTCTCATATCCTAATTGAAGCAAAGCCGCCCCCTAGGGACCAAGCCGTGATCTACCTCTGCATTCCAGCCCATAACGAAGCATCGACTGTCGGAGTGCTCCTATGGAAGATTAGGAACGTCTTAGGTGAGTTTGGGAGAGACTACCGGATAGTGGTCCATGATGATGCATCTTCTGACGAAACGCCTGAAGTCCTCCAGCGGTACAGGCGCTCGCTGCCACTCACCGTGCTAAGATCTGATGAGCACCTTGGGTATGGCCGTTCAGTCGAGAAACTTCTCAGGCACGTCAGTAATGAGGCCCCATATCCCAAGCGTGATTGCGCCGTTGTCCTTCAGGCAGATTTCACTGAACGTCCTGACGATGTGGTTACTGCGGTTAAGATCTTGGAGGGTGGCGTGGACATCGTTGCTGGGGCGATTGAGGTCGGGGACTTACATCCCACAAGTAGGGCAGTTCATTGGGCCTCTCGGACTCTTTTGCGTAGGATCTTCGCAAACGCCCCAGTCTCGGATCCTCTGGTTGGACTGCGAGTGTATCGTGTGATTGTCCTAAAGAAGGCTTTTCGGGACCGCTCCGAGCAGAATCCCACAATCTCTGCTGAGAGATGGGCGGCCAATGTCGAGATGTTAGGAGCTTTGGCCCCGCACGCACGTCGGATCGTAGAAGTTCCCGCGCGGCTTCGTTACGATCTAAGAACGCGATCTTCACGTTTCCGGCCTTGGCGAACTTTCATAGCACTCGCCCGGTTACCTAAGGCCTTATGGTTACCAGAGGCAGAAGAAGAGTGAGAAAAGTCTCGATGATTCCTCTGCTTTGGCCCTTTGTGCTAGTTGCCGTTCTTCTAACGGCTCCACTCGTCTCACCCCTCCAAGCCCAAGAGGAACAAGTCTTACGAGACATTCTTGTCGACTCTCTGCGATCAGTTTACGACATAAGGGAAGGTCAGGTTCCTGCAGTTCTTGAGGAAGCAGATGTTCCAGTCGATCAGTTCGCTGCTCCTGCTCCTTTCGGTCCAGGGGAGCATCTAGAGTACAAGGTAAAGGTCGGCATCTTTAATGCTGGGAATGGTTACATGAGTGTCCTCAACATAGAGGAGCATGAAGGAAGTCCGGTTTACAGGATCAACCTTGGCATCAAAGGTGGCATAGGACCAGCTAGGGTGAACGACATGTACCAGACCTGGTTCGACGTGACAACCCTGCAAACTTGGCGTTACATCCGAGATATCGACGAAGTTGGCTACCAAAGCTACCGACACTGGGAGTTCTATCCGGAACTAATGCGATGGGAGCGGATAGATTTTGATCGTGGGGGTGATTTGGGGTCTGCGTTACCGCTTGATGAGATCGCATTCATATACTTCATACGGACCCTGCCCTTAGAAGTGGGAAAGACTTATACCCTGAACCGCTACTTCAAAGAAGAGGGCAACCCGGTGAAGGTTAAGGTCTTGCGAAGGGATCAGAGGGAGACCGAGGGCGTGGTCTACAACACTATTGTAGTGTCGCCGGAGATTCAGACGGATGGTTTGTTTGGACAGGGCGGGAAGGGTGAGATCCACTTTACCGACGATGAACGACGGATCCCGGTTTACGTGAAGTCGGATATCCCGAATTTCCCCGGTTCACTGACGCTACACCTTCAAAGCATCACTGAAGGGCATCCGCTCAACCCTCTATCGCGGTTAGCCGCCAAGGAAGGCCGAGCATCAAGGGAGCAGACCGAGGCCCCAGACCCGGATCGTCACTGACCTCTGATGTCCTCAGATAGTGACACTGATCATGCGTAGGTTGCGCTTGAAGACCGTGTGGTTGGCGGTGTTCCCTTTCTTGTGGATGGCGAGACCTGACATGGTTTCGCTTTTGCTTGGAGCCGGCCTCGCTGTGCCCGGTCTCTGGATTAGAGGCTGGTCGGCAGGAACGATCCATAAGGACAAGAAGGTTGCGATGACCGGTCCCTATGCATTAACACGGAACCCACTCTACTTAGGATCATTTTGTATCGGTTTAGGTGTGGCATTCGCAGGTGGACAGTGGTTTTGGTCTCTAGCTTTTTTAGCGTTTTACATCGTCATCTATTCTAAAACGATGAAGAGGGAGGTCCGCCATCTCACTGAGTTGTTTCCAGACGTGTACAGTGAGTATGCGTCGAATGTGCCGATGTTCTTCCCCAGGATTACTGTTTGGTCTAGTCGAAATGAGATTGATTTCGGTGGATTTTGCTGGTCACAATATCACCGAAATAAAGAGTGGGAGGCCTCTGTAGGGGTCATCTCTGTTTTTATGGTGCTTTGCGCTAAGGTGGCGTGGGTGTTCTAGGCCTGTCGAGGCCGAAGTTTGCTATGGGTCAGGGGTCGATGTAGCGCGCTGCTGCGATGTGGATTTTTTCCAATACGTCGGCGACTTGGATTCGTCGCATCCCGTCTCGGTACGCAGGAATTAACGGATATTTCTCTCCAGGATAATCAGCGTAACCGTCTACGATTAGGTCTTGAAAGGCGCTCCAAGGACCGGAACGCTTTGGGTTTGTATGCCCAAAGAGGGACACCACAGGTGTGCCGAGGGCACGACTGATATGGAGAGGGCCCGTATCCGGAGAGACGAGAAGCACAGCACCATCTATGATCCACATAAGGCGCCGGAGGTCATCGCCGAGCTTGTTGATCACCTGAGCTTCTGTTCGCTCGAGGATCTCGCCAGCGATGCTTCGTTCTGTAGTAGAGGCTCCTCCAACGATCACTGGCTGGAAGCCGTGATCCGCTTCTAAGGCTTCAAGGACTCGTGCGTACCCCTCGACATGCCAGTTTTTCTTGGTCTTACTCGTGGAGATAACCACAGCACACACTGGACGTTGGATTCTTTGAAAGAAGTCTGACTGCAGTCTCCGCTCCTTCTGAGTGAAGGTCAGTCCCCATTCGACTGGATTAGGATCGATCCCAAGGTATTCTAGAAACTCTAGGTATTGGTCTTGAACGTGGCGCTGCCCCCGTGCCGGGATTCGAACATTCGTGAAGAGCCATTGGCCGTCACGCGCTCTAAGACGATCGAAGCCTAGCTTGATCCGAGCAGGTGCAAGGGCGGTGATTAGCCCGGCCTTAAAGTACACCTGCAAACCGATAAGAAGGTCGAATTGGCGACCTTGCATCTTCTTAAAAATGTCGCGAAGCGCTCTCCACGCAGATAATCCGCGCCGACGGTGGAAGATGATAAACTCGTCTACGGCTGGATGGTCTTGCACCATGCTCATTGCGGCAGGTTGAATCACCCACGTGATTCTGGTTTGTGGCCAAACTCTCTTCAGGGCGGTAGCCACAGGTAGGACGTGGACGGCGTCCCCTATAGCAGAGAGCATCACAATACAGATTTCTTTAGGTGGTGAGCCCTGCCAACCCATTCCTGAAACGATATGTCCTTGGATCACCTGCTCTCCATCAGCACTCCCTGAGATAACGCTCATCGGTGCCCATTTGTCCCTGAAAGTGCTTTCACGAGTTCGCTCTTTCTGCACTCTCTGCCTACCGGTGCTCCGATCTTCAAGATTGACCTTATTAGGCGATGCTTCATTCTGTTAGCGAAGCTCGTCGAGCCTGGTGCGGTCACCCGTGCACGATCGAAGTCTACAACCCACGCAGGTTCACCCAGCTTTTGTGGCAGGAGGATATTGTTCGCGTTCAGATCCACGTGATAGACGCCCGCGTCATCGAGTGATCGGATTAGATCGCCGGCTCGGGCCAGACTGTTTAACGATCGGATCAGATCGTTTTGTTCGAGAAGAAGGTCGGCCAGTGTGCGAACACCGGGTATCGTTTCGGTGATGAGATCGCAACGATAAGCAGCACCGAATGAGTAGGTTGCCCCACAGACGGCTGCTGGGGTGCGAATACCCCGGGTGCGGGCCGTTTCGATTGCTTTGATCTCCCAAAAGGGTCTCGGTTTCCCAATTCCTATGTATAGGTCCCCGAGATGCGTTGTTACTCGACCTCCTCGAAGGTAATGGCGGACCGCCCAGTGGAACCTCGCTTCCGGACCTGGTAGAGGAGCTCGGACGGAGTGGACGAAGCCTCGCCCTGAGAGAGTGACATGATCTTCTTGGGATTTCGCCCAGTCGTAGAGTGTCGTCTTCTCTAGAATTGATGCGATGTGGCCTGCGGCTCCTTCCCACGACATGAACTCGCCATGAGTGTGCTGACAACTGATATAGCCTTTTGGAGTGAGGCTAGTTGCCATAGAAGCCCCCGTCAGGTGTCGGTCTGGGCTTCTGGGACTTCGACCAGGTATACACCCGGGCAATCGATTGTCTTGCCTTTAGCTTTAATCCGAAACGTGTACTGCCCTGAATGAGGGAACAGGACCTCGTGCATAGGGACTATGACCGGGGTCTTTGCGCCCGCTTCAAATGCTGTAGGCCTCCGCACTTCTGTTTCGACGTCTAGGACCCGTTCAGAAAACGGTTCTGTCTCATGGTCGAGCGTTACCTGAAAACGATAGCGGCCGTAGTCCTCACGATCCCATTCGATTACGATCACAAGAACCATGTGGTCTTGGAGCGCTGGGAACCCAGGTGCAGGTAGAGAGTGAAATACTCCTTGGACGTCCAAGCGTCCATCCGTTCTTGGTTGAGCGTCCTCGCAGACGGCCGAAAATCGAAGCTGCATAAGATCCCCTTTTTCCTAGTCCTCGGCGTGGCCCCAGCCCCCGCCTCCAGGTGAGCGAATACTCAAAATGTCCCCAGCTTCAATCCAAAAGGTATCTTTTCCTCGAAGCACGCGTTCTTCTCCGTTGCTGATGAGTATATTCGCGCCTGGGGCACCGCTTGCTCCACCCTGAGCCCCGGCGGGCCCATGTTCCCTCCGTTCGCTTAGGAGCGCCACCCTGCATGGACCCATAACCTGAAGGTCCCGACGTAGGCCGTCACCGCCCCTGTGTTTCCCGCTCCCACCAGATTCGCGACGGATGCCATATTGGGTGATCCGGAAGGGGTATGCGTGCTCAAGCGCCTCAATAGGAGTATTGAGTGAGTTTGACATGTGTACGTGCACACCACTTAGACCGTCACCCGTGGGGCCTGCTCCCATCCCACCACCGATCGTCTCATAATACGCAAACGTCTCACCTGTTCTTGGATCCGTGCCGCCGATCGTTGTGTTGTTCATTGTGCCTTGCGAGAGAGCCGGTATTAGATCGGGAAGAGCTTTTCCGAAAGCCCGGAATAGTACGTCGGTGATGCGTTGACTGGTCTCAACGTTTCCTGCGGCTACAGACGCGGGAGCAGCGGCGTTGACTACGCTGCGTTCAGGTAGGTGGAGCATTACAGAGGACATGGAGCCGCCACCCGCTGGTAGCGACTCTCCTAGTAGTGCTTCTACTACGCAACGGACTACGTAGCGCGTGGCTGAAGAGGTGATAGCCTCCACAGCGTTTACGCCTCCCGGGACCTGGTGGGAGGTGCCGGAGAAATCGATTTCAAGCAGGGATCCTCTCACATCTATACGTACGAGAATCTGCACTGGGCCGGATCCAAAGCCATCATCTTCGATTACGTCTGCTCCTTTGTATGTACCGTCCGGAATTTTTTTGAGACCGGTGGCCACGAGTCGATCGGCATAAGTGATCAGTTCGTCCATGGCAAAGAGAGTTCGGGTGGTCCCGCGTCGCTCACTGATCTCCAGAAGTCGAGTCAATCCCGTGTGGAGTGCTGCAATCTGGGCATCAAGATCTCCTGCACGCTCGACAGGGGTTCGGACATTGGCAAGCAGGAGTGCCCATACTTCTTGATTAAGAGTGCCCCGCTTGTAGAGTCGGATTGGCGGTATGCGCAGACCTTCTTCGAAGATTTCCCGCGCTAGTGGCATTGAACCGGGGGTGGATCCTCCGACGTCTGAGTGATGCGCCCTGGAGGCTACATAACCCATTAGAGTTCCGGTCTGATTGTAGACTGCCGAGATAAGAGTGATGTCTGGGAGGTGCGTTCCCCCGCAGAACGGATCATTAAGACATACCACATCGCCCGGGTCGATCACTCCGACTTCTTCGAGCGCTGCAGTGACACTCATCGGCATGGCACCAAGGTGGACCGGCATATGGTCGCCTAGTGAAACCGCCTCTCCAGCCGGGTTGAATAGTGCACAAGAATAGTCGCGCCGCTCCTTTATGTTGGGCGAGAAAGAGGCACGCTTGAGAGCGGCACCCATTTCATCCGCGAGTGCGGTGAAGAGGTGCCGAAATACTTCGAGTTCGACTGCGTTAAGGCCGTCGCTTTGTCCCACTGGAACTCCGGTTTATCTGAGAACCGATCACGGTTAGTTTTGAAGGCTGAAGCTAAGATGTTGAGGGACCGCGCTGAAGGCGCGAACGGTAATACTCAAAGGAGAATGATTTGTCCAACGAGAAGCTCCTCGAGCGTGCACGTGACGAACTATTCAGTCATGTACATCGCTGTGGCGTCCTAAAGGCAGCTGAAGAAGATCAGGTGCATTGGATGAACGAAACTATAGACTACATCGGGGAGCGTTACCCTGATTTATCAGATTCAGATCTTCGAGATTTACACAACATCGGGGTCCGTTTTTGCAAGCCTACCATAGGGCACGGTGAAGCCACCTCTCGGATGGTTGAAGAATCCGTCACCTGAGACATCCTTCCTAATGCTGTTGATTATGCTTCAGAGGCCGGGCGGAGTAGGTCTTTGCGACTTTCCGTCTTGGTCGCTTTCGAATAATACAACTGGTATGGAGTCGACTGGTTGACCAGTTGTTAAGATGAGGTATACTTCCGCCCACTTTTCTGTCTAAAATCGCTTAGGAACCCTGCGGTTTGCTAAGGATTTATGAGATTTCCGGACAGTGACCGGGGGGACATTTGGGCGACGCGTTTCGGCTGGACCGGGAAAAGCAGCTGCTGAAGCAATATTATGCCGGACAGCAGATGGAATCCCCTAACGGGGGGTTCCTCATTTGTCTTGGAATTCGCCAAGAGGAGACGGGGGATGCGGTCGGCATATTTGAGTGCAACGCGTCCTGGATTCGCTACGAGGTGGCAATACGTAAAGCGACTCGGACCGAACGAAAGAAGGTCAGGGATGCGCTAACATCGGGTGAAGAACCAGGATGCCCGCGGTGCGCGATGAGTGCGCGCCTGGTCCGGGCTGGCAAGTCTTTGGTTTGCAATCACTGCGGCATTGCTTACGGTAAGGTCTGAGGGGCTGGACTAGGAGCGAAATGGACCAGGTGATGGTATACCCTGAATCGAGCACGCGCGTTAGAATTGCCCGGATAACCTCAGCTGTGCGATCGTCCGTGGCTCAACCCGGAGTCTAGTAGATGTCCGAATTGTTCCTCTCATCTGAGGAATACGACGAGCGGGCCCACCAACTCTACAGTAAAGGTGACTACCACGGCGCTCTCAAGGTGCTGAAGGAGGGTCTGTCACGATATCCCCAAGCAGTCGATCTCTGCGTTGGTCTGGGCTATGCCCGGCTTGCCCGTGAAGAGTTCGCTTGGGCGCGGCACGCATTTGAAAGGGCAGTCTTACTTGATGAAGCTCACGAAGATGCTCTTGTTGGTTTGGGTGAGACTCTTTTGCGCTTTGGGGAGCACCGCCAGGCCCTTCGCCTCTTTGATCGTGTTGTGTCGATGGGGCTCGATGATGATGTCGAACTGATGCTCACTATTGGCCGAGCCCTCTATAGGGCCGCTCTGTACACTGATTGTTACGACATCTTTTCGAAGGCAGCGGCGAGCCGTCCGGATTCCGCAGACGCAGCTGCAGCGCTCGGCTACACTTTGCACCGGCTCGGTGACGAGGTGAGAGCAGGACGTCAGGTTAGACGGGCACTTCGACTAAATCCGGATCTCTATGAGGCACGTATTTTCCTCGGTCATTTGTTCTATGACCGAGGTGACTGGGAGGGCTCCCTTAGAGAGTTGGAACAGGTTCCGCCCCAAGAGCATTGGGATCCTCTTGCCGTGTGGCGCCTGATGGAACTCAAGCGAACACTCTGGCACGTAGAGTCCGGGGATCCTAGGCTCTCGCCATGGGAGCAGAGGCTCAATGAGCTGGAGGAGATGGAGGACCCCATAGACCGCCTCCTTGCAGACGTCGAAAGTCGAATGGGTGCCATTCATACGAATGTCTATCTTGACCCTAGCCAGCTTGAGCTTTTCGAACTCCACGATGAGGGCGGGATGGACTCCCGTATGATCCGGCTTGCCGATGGGCATCTGTTGCGCGGTGACTGGGCTGAGATAATCAGCCAAATGCGCGATCAGGCAGGCTTCGGCCACGAAACGGTGCAGGAATACATGCGCAGACTCGCTGAACGATGGCTAGAGCAGGCGGGTGTCAGCGTACCGAGTGCTGATCCCGAGCACTTTCTTCGCGCTGCCGTCGAAGCAGGCCTCATTCGTCTGGAACTAGAGGAATAGGACTTTGACGTTTTTTTTGGCGTCCAGTTGAGTCTGCGTTGGCAGTATATCGCAGTCTTCCTGTTATTGAGCAGTGTAGGTTGCGAGCAAGCAAACCCGGCTTTGCGTCCCGACGTGCAACTGATCGAAGAGCTAGGCCTGTCGGGAACTGATCGCGTTCATACGGTGAGACTCATGATGGCGGGCCAGGAGCGGGCATACCCGGACTCGATCCTCGTTCAAGAAGGGGATTACATCCAGTTCGTGTCCGATGACTGGTTCCTTCATGAAGTGCGTTTTGACTCAACAGCTATGAGTGAGCATGCTTGGGAATTCATGGTTTTGAATAATCAGGCTGCGTCCCCGCCGCTACTTCAGAATGGTGCACGGTTCGTGATCTCGTTCGTCGACGCTTCGCCCGGTGCTTATCCTTTTTTGCTTGAGGGTAACCGTGAGCCCGGATCCGGTGTTATCGTGGTGGCGTCTCCCTCGGGCGTACCGTAATCTGCCGAGCGATTCTTGCTCGTCTGTCATAAACTGAAACATCATTGCATGCCACGCATAGCACTTATACCTGGTGATGGAATTGGAGTAGAAGTCGTTAGCGAAGCTCGACGGGTGCTCGAATTCGTCAGGGAAGCCGAAGGCGTAACCCTCGAATTAGTAGAATGGGATCTCGGAGCAGATCGATTCCTCAGGGATGGGATCACTATAACCGACGACGAGCTCGTGTCACTTGATCAGGATCATGACGCCGTTCTTTTGGGAGCGCTGGGGGATCCTCGGGTTCCGGGTAACGAGCACGCTAAGGATATCCTTCTCGGAATGCGTTTCAAGCTGGATCTCTATGTGAATTTCCGGCCGTGCGTCCTGATCTCACCCGACTTGTCTCCCCTGGCGTCCGTCTCTTCTCTTCGGCTTGAGATTTTTCGTGAAAACACGGAAGGCGAGTATACCGGAATGGGTGGGGTAGCTAGGAAGAACACGCCGGCCGAGGTCGCTATCGAAGAGAACCTCGCGACGCGACATGGCGTGGAAAGGATAATTCGGGCTGCCTTCCGGTTTGCAGATTCAAGAGGACGCGAGAGGGTGACGTTGGTTGATAAAGCGAACGTTATGCGGTATGTCGGCGACCTGTGGAGACGTACTTTTGCCGATGTTGCTTCCGAATATCCCGCTATAGAGGTAGACGCGATGTATGTCGATGCCATGGCGATGGACCTCGTACGCAGACCGGAGCGTTACCAGGTCCTTGTCATGTCAAACCTTTTTGGTGATGTCATCAGCGATCTGGCGGCAGAAATAACGGGTTGTCTCGGTATGGCACCGTCAGCCAACATCCACCCTGGTCGCAGCGTTCTTTTCGAGCCCGTGCACGGATCTGCTCCTGACATAGCGGGTCAGGGTAAGGCGAACCCCATAGGAGCAATTCGCTGCGTAGCGCTGATGATGGATCATTTCGGCTACTATGAAGCAGGAGATCACATCGAATCCGCAGTTCTGTCCGCTTACAAGATGGGTCAGGTAACCCCGGACATCGGTGGCGAATTTTCTACAACGGAGACCGCGAGTGCGATCATTGAGCATATTCGTGACGCTTACGTCGCAAGTGCATAACTGGGTCGACTAACTAGGCCTATTTTTGTCAGAGCGGTTCGGAGTAATAACCATAATACACGCTAACCTTTATACAGGCCCTCATGGCGGAGTGAACCGGCTGCGCCGCTAGGGGTAACGCTCTTTTCAATAACTAAGCTCGGTTTCTTAAGAATTCATTCGAGGTTTCATGGCAACGCAGGGTCATTCACGCGAAGTAGTCGTTCTCTCCGGGAAGCGTACCGGCTTCGGTACCTTCGGTGGCTCACTCAAGGATTTTACTGCT
>MDTA01173174.1_pt1 | contig 14442 bp, 9 predicted proteins | sample 811151 | NCBI WGS metagenome assembly MDTA01 (sample SAMN05326648, study PRJNA326480) | marine metagenome | isolation source: seawater | place: Indian Ocean: South | collected 2010 | reverse complement strand
TCTCATCTCTGTTAGTGTCCTCATCCGCCTCAATATATCTTGGCCTTTCAATCACAAAGGCAGCTCTCTTCATTGTTGCCTGTTTTCCATTATTCTATTTGACATGCTTAATGATGGCATCGGGATATGATATGATGCAGGATTATGCTAGAAATAGAAGGAGGATCAGATTCGTGAACGATGAAGATTACATAACATTTAGAGAGTCCTTGTCGATCGTAGATAAAAATCTAGTTGACCTCATATAGGACACGCAGGTATGGCGTAGCGTGGAAGCCAAGGACGCCGCCAATTCTATACGAGGGTGGTTGAACGACGAAAGGCTAGAAACCCGGGAGGTAGAAGACGGTAAGGCATTGTTGCACTTGCATGTGAAATACCCCCCAACCAAGGACGGACACATTTTCAATATCGTAATACCCAAGAACAGGTCGTTAATCCTCATCTACTCGGTTACGCGCGTCGACAAGGGTCAACAAAATGAGATGATCGAGTATCGCAATGAGGATCTTATTGGATGGAAAACATGGCTGCATGATATCAGGATGAACCTGACCCGCTCAACATTGGACTGGGTACTTCACGTCGGCAAAGAGGACAGTCAGAAGCGTCCAGGCGCACTTCAAGCCTTTAACATCTCGAGACCCATATGGTTTGATGGTCTATCCCAGAACGAGATAATGCAAACGATGAGGAGGGTCTGGCTAACCAAACTTTCCATAATTCATCAGATTAAGTTTGATTATGGCAAAGGTGTTGGTAAACCCGGTCCTGTGGATGACTGGAAGGCAAGAAAGAGAGGGCCACCGATAAGATCTAGTCAGAACTCTGCGATCGAATCTCCCGAGATAGATTATGATGAAGAGGCTGGGTTCGGGCAAGGCTTCGACCCAAGCGAATGGGCTTAGGCAAAATCTGACCTGAAAGGGTCGACATTAAGTATGTTTGAATGGAGAGATTACCCTTGTGGAGTGGTGAATGTGCAACGAAGTAAAAAAAGGACAAGCATTTTCCTGTCGTTCTTGATGATATCAAGCTTAATTGCAGCCACTGGAGTCCCTTCTTCTGTACAGGCAAGTGAAATCGTTCTGACCGATGCGGTGAACATCGTCAATAGTGGTACGAATTCAGATACCATGGTGGCTGTTGATTCTGATTCAGAAGGAAACGTCCACTTCGTTTGGAGTAGGAATACACAGCATCTATACTACAAGATGCTCGGACCTTCGGGTGAAACATTGATCTCCGAAACCCAAATCTCCAATCCGGGTGCACATCAAGCGTGGCATCCCGATGTAGCTATCGACTCAGAAGACCGAGTACACATAGCTTGGGCAGATAGATCAGGCCAGTGGACCATTTGGTACCAAATGCTAGATCCGGCTATGCATGAGCAGGATGGGACAAGTGCGATTGATGGCTTAAACGGAATTTCAATCATTGACGATTACGAGATAAAATCAGCTCCACAAGACAGAGATTGGCCAGCGATCGCAGTCGATTCATATGACAATGCTCATATCGTCTGGCAGGACAACAGTGACCCTCTTGATCTGTATTACTCACAGACCCAGATTTACTATGAGATGGTTGAGATAGATGTCGACAGCAGAGAAGCGCAAACGAAAATCGATGCGACACTCCTCACGCCGATAATCGGTATGAAAGGGCATCCAGATATTGCGATCGACAGTGAGGACTTCGTGCAAGTCGTTTGGGATGATACAAGAGGAGGCAAGGTCGAGATGGTCGTTCCAATAGACACCTCGGGGTCGATGGGAACCGAATGGGCAGACATGTGCACCGTATTTTACGGAGGACAATTCTCATCAGGGGGCAATTTCATCGGACTCAAACCCATGTTGGAACAAGCGAACATGACCGTATTCGAAACCCTTTACGGAATTGGCGGAGTTCAACAAGTTGCTGCTGCTACGTCTGGTTATTGCACAGCGGCGTATCAGACCGGAGGGTCAGGCAGTCAAGGCCCAAGAGCAAATCACCTCGGTCAGACACCGTCTGACACATCGGGAGGCATAAGGAAGCTAACCGGAGCAGTCCTAGGCGGAGCGGCCATTTCCTTGAGTTATGACGGTGGCGGACAAGGCTCAGAAGCATGGGGCCCAGCATCAACATGGTCCTGCCAATCATGGCGGGATGCACAAGGTAGATTGGGCAACCTAGCAAACCCCCCCACAGCAGAAGATCACCGATGGAACCCAAACGCTACAAAAATAATCATACCCATCTCAGATGAGAACGCAAATGATGGGAGCCCAGAAGATGCCACGGACCGAGAATCCGTCATTGAGGCCCACGATGCCTGCGTCTTGGCCGGAATTTCCCCTGTTCCCTTGTGGGCCGGTTCTGATGGCTCTGTGGGCTCTCAGATGAGAGATCTTGCCGAGTGTCCCAACAACCAGCCAAGTACCCCATCCGTTGCTAGGTTCTGTCCTGGAGGAACTCCTAGAACCACACATGCCCAAGGAGCAGTCTATGCATTCCCAACCGGATCATCATCTGCCGCAGAACTCCAATTCATGGTGGAGGCACTGATATATCTTGCAACTAACGCTTCAAGAGAAATATTCCTGACAGTTTTGGATCCATATGCACTGCTGGAGAATCCATGGGTCGGGTTCTCGCCAGGACAATCTGCAACTCGATGCTTCCCACAGTGCTCTGCCACAACAGGAGCCAGGTACTACATGGAGGATGTTGGACCATCACAAGATCTTCAGGGATATGGTCACCTTGTAGTGGTGAACGACACAAGAATCACTCTTCAGGACGCATATAGCCTCCATCCAAGCGTGGCATTAGACAGTCAAGGAAACACCCACATCGCTTGGATGGACGGTAGGCCCTATGGCTTCGATCTTGATGTAAACTACGAGGTCTTCTACACACGCCTCAAGTTGAAAGGCGCAAGCGTCTGGGACGGTGCCAGTAATGGTCTACCGTCGTTTGGAATCAAACAAATAATGGATTCTGCTATATCTAATGTCGAAGGATTAGACTGGTTTGATGATAATCCAGACCGAGGACCATATGACGCGACATCATACCTTCCAGGAATACTAGTCGATGATTTTGACAATGTACACATCTCATGGCTAGATAATAGCAACCAAAGCCAAGGCGAGTCAATAATGTATACCCGACTTAACAGTACCACTGATGAATATCCGGATGGTTTTCCAACAATAAACAACCTAGCACTTGCCGTTCTGGATCAATGGGAGATCTTTGAAGTCTCTTCATGGAAATCTGGAAAATTAGGTCCGAACTCTGGAAGGAATCCTCAACTTGGAACTCCACCAGCATTTGCAAATGATCTAGGCAGCGGAGCCCACGTTGCGTGGTCCGACTCTACAAAGTGTGGTGAAAGCAACAGCCCGAAGGAAACACTTTGTTACGTCCACGTCCTTACTGGGCTTGTCGACGTTGCACTAGCACCGTCGGAAACATACTACCACGTCATAGAGCCGGGTGAGAGTACAATTTACAATCTAACAATCGACAATCCAACCCCCGGCCCATCAGAACTCGTCGCAGATACGTTCCGTTTGACTGTGGAAAACGTACCGATGAATTGGAGCGCAACTTTGTACTATGCATCTAACCACACCCCAATATTCGAATCTACCCCAATCCACCTGAAGGGGAACTCCGATGGGGAAAACCTTGTTCCGCTTTATCTCAGGGTCAGGGCGCCTACAATCTATCAAGCAGAGGGAGATCAACTCGCGGAAATAAATGTAAGAGCAGTATCATACAAGGATCCCGCGATAGACGATGATCGCCAGCTGGTCGTGCTGATGGACGTGGTCCACGGAATAGACCTTTCAACCATCAACAAAAACATCGACGTTGAACAAGGAGGGTCCGGTACTTTCTCAGTCATCGTAAGAAATACAGGAAACGTCTACGACACCTTTGCTTTCCACGACCCAACAACACTGGACGGCCAAATGGAATGGGGCCTCCAGTTCGGGTGGGGTATAGACTTCCCCACAGAAGTCTCACTGGATCCTGGTCAAGCAGTTACGAAGAATCTGAGGGTAACCATACCCACCTCCCAGACACCAGGGACTTATGTCATTTATCTGAAAGGATGGTCAACTGGAGAACCAATCTTCTCAATAGACCATGGGACATACGATGTACTGGGATTGTGGATCAACGTTTCAGTCAAGACATCGGGCAATATTGTCTTCAAGATCCCAGGAGGAACTAACATGAATGTTCTCCCAGGGGATTGCGCTGAATTTGATATTGAAGTAACAAAGAATTATTCCCCCGGACATCTAATATTCACCACTCCAGGGGGCCCGCAAGAGAAACCCGCAGATGTCTCATTAAGCACTTGGCGATATGACCACTGGACCGTCGATCTCGACTTTTCAGCCGCCCCCGGGGGCAACGGCATACCAGAATCTTCACCGAGATACTTTGCTGTGGTGGGGAACCCCTACACTGTGACAGCCAAAATGTGCTCTCCCTACAACGCAACAGCCGGTTTTGGCGAATCCGTGGTGGTCAGGGCCCATCTTGAAGGCACTCCTGAGGTCAGGGACTCCTTGTTGTTACTGACAAACGTTCTCCAAGTTTACGAACTCGATGCGGATGTCGCTTCAACAGTGCTAGACCTTTATCCAGGACAGAATTTTGTACTCGAGACCGAAGTAACCAACACAGGCAATGGACCGGATAGATTTGACATTACCATCGAATCCATAACTGCCGTAGCGGGGGAGTCTACCGGGCCAGAAGGATCTTTCATCTGGGATATTGACATTCCCAGGGCCTATTTCGGAGAACTTCTTAGAGACGAATCAAAGGAGTTTGATCTAGTAATTAACGTTCCAGATAAGACTTTAGCGGGCACCTACAACGTTGTCCTCAATGTACTCAGTGAGGAACTGTATGAAGGAACAAGGGTCAGGGACACGTTGGATTTGCAAGTCCAGATTGGGGAATTCCATGACCTCAAAATTACCCTTGATCCAGCTATGGAGTCCAAAATAAAAACAAGCGCTCCTGGCAAGACAGTCAGATACCTCATGAACTTAACGAACGCTGGCAACGTACCCGATGTTCCCATGTTGCACAATCACACTAGGCTAGGCGGAGGTGGAGGTTGGGACCCACTACCAGGAATGAACACACTTTCGAAGTGGTCTATCTCATACGCCCTCGTGGAAGATTTTGATACCGAGTTTCCAAAGGAATCCCCCTGCCGCCCCGCCGATCCAAGTATAGATCCAGGCCAGGATTCGTGTTACATGTCAACAACAAACACAGTAACATTCCCTGAGATGGCAGCCTTCACAACCTTACAATTCGTTGCGATAATAACAATCTCAGACGAAGCCTCCCTCAGTGACAAAGTCCTTGGAATCAAGACGACTTCTAGTCATGGTTCCGCTGCCGATGGAGGAGACTTCGATGAAACTCCACAGTGGGATGATTCATGCACATTAGACGAAAATAAGGACGGGCTGCCCGACAACTTCCAACCAGATTGTGATAGCAACGAGCAGGTGCTCCAACTTATGCTGCGTGCCCCCGACCTCAGGATAGTCGACGCTGAAGCATCCAGTCACAGAGCATCAGTAGGCGAAATGATTTCCGTGACAGTCAATCTTCAGAACGTCGGAAACATACATGCAACGGACATAAGTGTGATCCTGTGCTCCGATCAAACCCCTTCCGACATACGCAAAAACACCTGTGATGAGGAAAACATAGTCTACAGGCAGAAGATAGAAGCAGTAATGCCTGCAACACTGCCAACAGAGACGTTAGAGATCTCATTACTGTACATTGTTGAAGCAGGATCCCAGGACATCGTTGTGTATGTAGACCCCGATAATAACATAATTGAGTCAGATGAAAGCAACAATTATTGGGTGATGGATAAAAAAATGGGATCTAACAATCGTTTCTTGGACCCGATTCTGCAAGCAGTGGCTACATATTCCGTTCCAGTCATAATCATAGGTGCCACAATAGCCCTCGGAGCAGTAGCAGCAGTGGTCATCTCTGGACGACGAATAGAGGCTATGAGAGAATATGCAGAAAAGAAGAGCATGATGGCTTACACAGACGAAGAAATGGAGTTCTAACGCACAAGCCACCAAGGTAGAGGGGATCCGTCTCCGCCAGCTATGACGTTTCCTTTGTTCCTTGCTAGATCCCTAATCAACCGGTCTCGAAGTCCTGCCATTATTGTCTCTGCCTGTGATGATTGTATTCTAATGCTCTGGGAAAAAAGATCTAGATCAACCGGTCTTTTAGGCTGATCTAACATAGCATGAGCCAATTGCCTTTCCTCATAATTTTCGGTCAGCTCATCGATACTCGGAGCCACTTTCATCATCACCTGTTGGTGGAGCGCCACTAACGCGTCCCTTTGCTGGTCTATGTGTTCAAGTCTGGTTTGAAGTTCAACAAGAATAGACATTGCCTCATTCATTGGAATACTTCTTCTGGTCCCCATTCGATCGATCACATCATCAAGGCCTTCGGGCAGTTTCGTGGAGAGACGCATTGGCCCCCCCGACGGCATCATTCGACCGCTTGTTTTGAACAACCTTGGCCCCAGATCCAATCTTAGGCAGTATGATTCAGTTACTTTGTATATTTTTCTGGGGGGGCCGCCCTTCTCCGAAGGGACCTTCTCCACTGAAACGAATCCTGCTTTTTCCAATATATCCAGGTGTTTCACAACAGCTTGCTGGCTTATTCGCAACAAATCAGAGAGCTGTAGTGCGTAATGAGGCTCTTTGGTCAGAAGCTCAAGGATCTCCCTTCTAGATTTATTTTCTAGAATGGACAAGACCTCGTCGAAGTCAACCACAGTTACCAACCAGTGGTTGGGTAGTGGACTATCGAATAAACCATGCGAAAAAAATCAACCCTCGTCCCAACCTTTCCAATCATCAGAGTCTGGACTATCGTTGACTTCATCGCCCTTTTCAATGGAAGCAATATCGTTGGCATAATCTTCCTCTAATTCAACTTTCCATGGATCTGGAGCAGACTTTTTCGGTTCTATTTCTCTTTCAATCTTGTTGATTGAATAGTATAGATCTTCAGTTGTCGGAATTCCACCTTGGTCAAACACCAAGATTTTCGGCTTCCCCTCATTCTTCTCTGAATTTCTTAGAAGCCCTAGTATTCCCAATCCTGCCAGAAACGGAGCGAGGCAACATGACGCTGCCATGATCTGGACCGATGTCTGATCCCACAAACTTTCACCCATTTGGACCATATCAACCAGGTAAAGAGTGGTCCTCCCAATATTTTCTATCTCTATATCACCATCAAATCCTGGCCCAATCTTGGTCAAAGGGGTGAAGAATCTTTCACCATCTTCACTGATCAGTGTGGTATCCCAGAAATTTGGCTCCTTCCCCTCATATTCGCTTCCGTTAGCCATCATCGTGAAGTTTGCCTCCGAGGACTCATCCATGGCTGAGTACAACCATACTTGGGTGGTATCGTCGAAAGTACCAGTGTAAGTCTCACCAGCGCTGATTATTGCAATATTGTTCTGTTCTGGGTCAAGATCTTCATACCCTCCAAATGTTGAATACGCAAAAATAAAACAAATGACGCACATTGCACTTGCAATTAAGGCAAACATCGCAAACCTGCTTCGGGCCATGTGCGTTTCAAACCGGGCCATGCTATGGATGTTAGCCGATAACGATTCCTAACTTCTGCCTCAACTTTTCTGGCAGATATGTGTCTGTTACGAAGTCGAGACCATATTTTGCCAATGATTGCTGCTCAGCCTTTTGTCCGAGTTCCAGCATAAGATCAATTTGATCCATCCACTCCTGACTTTGAAACCTCGGATCGCTCTTTTCAGCCTTCAATGCTTCAATGTCTCTTGATGTCAACTCATCAGCTGGAAGATCATAGGCCTGGATATCATCCGAATCAATACCCAAATAGACCGCACTTGGTGTTGCTAGATATTCAGATATATGAGCGGTTTTTATTGCCCCATAAGCTATGGATGCAAAGATCCTGAATGACCATGGATCACAGTCCGTGAAGACCACTATCGGCAGACCCCACTCCTCATTCATCCTCTTCATTATTCTTCGAGTTGATCTTGCAGGTTGCCCCTTAAGATGAATAAGTCCACACCTCGCATTCTCGTCAAAACCGTTCTCAACAAGCCTATCGAACATCCCCCCTGTCTCAATGGCCATCATAAAATCGATATCATGACTCACCAGTCGTAGCTTCTCTGACTCAACATTGTATGGAACGCCGTAACCTGAATCTCCAACATCGTCTCTGCAATTTATGCTCATCCATTCACCGCGGCGATTCCTCTCTTCAAATGTAAGATTCCCAATTATTCTCGCTCCATCTTCCTCTGGTCTCAATTTGAAATCCTCTCGCAAGCATCCTGTGACTATCTCAAGGTCCTCAGCTAAGTTGTTGCTTTCGTTCTGTGATCCAAACTTACCGTAACCCCATCCCTCAGAAATGTAATACATTTCCCTCAAAGTGGATGATTTCTGACCTTCTATCATTTCCTGCATGAATTCTGTGACAAAAAGCGCTCTGAGTAATTGATGTGCTGAACCGAGACTTGTTGCGTCTCGGATAGTTTTCTTCTTTCCGTACTTGTAAACATTCAAACGCTCATCGAAACTAATATTCTTCTTTGATCTTACGGGGAGAGTCATTCTCGGGGGCTCGCCTCTCACCATTCTATTGTGCATTTCTTCTGCAACTGCGTGCAACGCATCTATTGTCTCTTCTTTGCTGCGGGTCTTCTCTCTCAAATCTTTCACCTTCAAAATAACTTATTTCCAGTCTGCCATTCATCACTACTTTCCCCATGGGAGTGGGGAGAACCCACCCAAACTTGATCATTCGACGTAGAACCAGCCTCGTCCTCAAACTCTTCTACGACCTCTTGCAGACGCTCTTGCTTCCTTGCTTCTTCAAGTAGACTTTCGTCTATTTTCTCACAGCCTATTACCTCTCCGTTTCCACGATAGAAAACTTCCGCCTCTTTCCAGTCTCCTTTGGACAATCCAGTGACTGTGAAGTCGATCTGCGTCATATCTCCAGGATCTATGGCGTCCAATCTCCATGCCCAGAGGCCACGAGCTTCTTTGCGCCCTCCCCGTGCATTTTCCCCAATCTTGACTAATTCGCTCTCAGGCCATTTTGCGATGATTGTGTAAGCCCTAGCTCGTGCTGTGTAATTATAAATCTTGATTTTGCATCTGGTAACCTTTTCGGACGGGTCCCAAATCACTTCCTCTTCACAAAAGACTGCATTCATTATCTTGGTTATGATCGGAGATAAATCCGGCTGTGGCTTGCCGAGCATCAGCGAAGATTTGGCCGCTATCTCAGGTAGAATCTTATTTATCAAGTCAAATTTCTCTTTAGACTTCTCTCGCTGACCGACTCTTTTTCTATGACTTTGGAGCCCTCTTCCCACCTCGAAAAGAGCTCTCCTCAATTCATCAAACACCTCATCATTATCAGACACAGCTTCCTTTGCCTCACTCGTGAATTGCACATTTGTCGAGGCAAGGTGAACTAAGATGGCTGCAGGCCCCTTGGGGACCCCCTTTCCACCTGTCTGTTCAAGACCATATCTTCGCCAGTCAATCGACTCAATCGCTTTAGTTAGAAGGCAGCCACCTTGTTGATACATTAGAGGCACCCTGTTGGCGAAGCGTAGCAACTCAACGGTACCATCACTTGGAAGATCGCCTCCGAACACGAGGCCGACTTCAACTTGGAAGGGGTTCCCTTGGCTAACTGAGGGGTTACGGGTTACAGTTGCTGCGTATCTTGAGTCTATGGCTTTCTCCAGCCCCTTCTTAATCAAAAGGTCCTCTATGGGCGACAGGCAGTCAACCGGCGGGGCCTGTATCTTTACCTCCATGAAGGCTGCCAATAATCTCTGAATTGACTCTACATCTAGATTACTTGGCCTTCTCTTCTCATCCAATGTTGCATGTTCCAGTATTTTCTTCGCAACCAGAGGAGATACCTTCTCGAACTCTTTCCTCAGGAAGGATTTGACATTTCTTTCCTTTGTGCTCTTCAACATCCTCTGAAGAGTTCCAAATTGCATTCCATGAGGATGAGGCTTTATTTCCACGACCGGTCTTGGAAGTTTGCTGGTTGTTCTGACCCATTCACCTTGATCCACCACTTCCCCATCCTTTCCAACTACATGAAGGCGAATTGTGGCGTGAGGATTCACTATCGAAGTCATCCGCAGGTACTGATGCACAGATTGTCTGCCTCTTTGGTATTTTGCGGCCATCACAGTCCTGATCCTTAATCCATGCAGAGACTCGATACCGCTCTCACGAAACCAATCCTCCAAAGGAATTCGCTCTTCATTTGATTTTAGTGCTCGATTATTCTTGGTATCTAGTGCAAGGTTGACTCGAACGGCAGTTGACTCAGCCTCGATCTTGGACATTACTGTTGTTAGCGACCCAGTGGTTAGTTGCGAATACATCACAACGCCGGTTATCCCGATTCCCTGTTGCCCCCGAGTCTGTCTGATGGCATGAAAACGAGAGCCAAGTAGAAATTTACCGAATACATTAGCTATAGAATCTCTTGGAATTCCGGGCCCATTGTCTTGAGTAATTAACTCCAGGTTGCCCCCTTCGAGGCGTTTTATGAATACATGAATCTCAGGCAATATTCTACCTTCTTCACATGCGTCCAGAGAATTATCAACGGCTTCCTTAACAGCAGTTATGATCGCACGTTGGTGCGTGTCAAAGCCAAGAAAGTGCTTGTTCTTTTCAAAGAATTCACTAATTGATATCTGTTTTTGCTTGTTTGCAATACGTTGAGCCTTGTCCATTTTGACCACCGTCCTACAAGGTCCTCCCTTACCCTGATGGCAAGGGGCCTCCTGTCGGTAAATCTAGAACAATGGGAGATAGCACTTAGAGCATGCCCTAATTTTGCCAGGAACCCTTCTGTTTCTTACGGATGAGGATCGTTCCACTCGGACAGCATGATTGCTGTTCTATGGGTCGCTACTCGAATAAATTTGGATCCCATGCCGATATCTTCCCGGTAAATGCACTGGCCATCACCGTCAGCGGACTCGCAAGATACAACTTACCTGGACCGGAACGACCCTGAAAATTTCTATTTATAGCAGAGACAGTAACTTGCTCGTTGTTGCTTGAGACTCCGGGACCTGCCCCGATGCAAGCGCCGCACCCCGGATCGATAAGCTTGACTCCGGCCTCTTCAAACATCGAACTCCAACCTCTCCTTTGTGAAAGGTCTTTGACAGCCTTGGAACCAAATTGAATATAGCATTCAACGCCTTCTGCAACTTTCAGCCCCGCTTTTAACGCGGCCTCTGTTACGAGGGCATAGTACGCGAAATCATCATCTTTCCCAGCTGTACATGAGCCTGCATAGGCGATGTCGATCTTGATCTCCCCGAGCTCATCTATGTACGCCCCATTTGTTGGATCTGATGGAACGCCTTCGTCTGGATTGCCTGGGTGTGCTACCATTGGTCGGATTGCTCCTAGGTCAATAATATGGACTCCACCATCATAGTGTGCGTTGGAATCTGGAACCACGAATGATGTCCGAACCTCCTCTTCAGTCAGATCCCCCCGCCTCTCAAGGAGCCATTGCACAGTCAGGTCGTCGGGTTCACAGATCCCAGTTTTCGCACTGCATTCCGTTGCCATGTTGCATAATGTAGCCCTCTCGTCCATGGAAAGGGATGCCAAACCGGGTCCACCGAACTCCATGGAACGATCCAGAGTGTCAGAATGCTTGGCGTAGTTCCAGAGGATATGCAGTATCACGTCTTTTGCAGTGCAACCTGGGTTTAGATGACCGATCAATTCAAATCGAATACTTTCGGGTACCTTTACGAAGGCAAACTGATTGTGAACAAGATTGGCATATTCTGTGGAACCGACTCCGTAAGTCAAGGCGTTCGATGCGCCCCCCATGCATGTATGGCTATCAGTAGCCTGTATGAAATCACCAACATCGATAAATTCCTCCCTAGCGACTTGATGGCAAATTCCGGGACTTACCCCGTTTTTGGCCGAATAATCTCTGACTCCTGTATGTTTCTGAAAACTCTTCTGCAATTCTCTGAGAGTCTCTATCTTGGAAACGAATGGCCCATACCGAGGTACACCGGTGGCGTACAGTAGATGATCTTCAAAAACCGCAAATTTTGACGGATCTGGGATTTTGTAGTCTTTCCCGTACTCAGCAGCGAGAAATGAGTGAACTTGGGCTGTTGTATATTCGTGGGAGTACCCCCCGTCTACGGTAGCTAGGACGGCATCGCCCGGGGAAACGAAACAATCTCTGCTACCTCCTCCGATCAATTTCTTTGCAATTATCTTTTCAGCCATTGTCATGGGCTTCCAATCATGTGACAAGGCTGGAAGGGATACCTTCCCATCTTGTAACTTCTTGGCAAACGGAAGTATTCCCCCATTTTCCAAAATCAATCTGGTCACAGGATCATATTTGTCTGTAAAATTGGCCAGAGGGATTTCTTCACCTTTTTGCAGCCGTTCCAATAGTGAGTGGTCTCCCATGACCTGGCCGAGGTTTATGTTGTTTCTTTCATGGATCGGGGCGAATGAAGCTGCTATAACAATCCTGATTCCTGACCATCTCTCACATTGCGGTGCTGTCTCCCTGCTGCTCCCTGTGCCTTTTCTGTGACCACTCACAATTACCTCGAAACCACCCTCTTTGAGCGCACCGGGTTTGAAAACGCGCTCCCCCTCATGCAACAACCCTGCGTAGGCGTTTTCTGCAATATCTGACGGCTCGTGGTCAAAGCAAACCCAGGCGGGCGTCATTACATCAGTGTTGATGTCGTCCATGAGATCATCAACAGATAGGTTTTCCATCTTCAGATCAAGACCGTCGTACAGCTGGGCGCGTATTAGAGAAGGGTCCTTTGTAAGAAACAGAACACGGGCTCCGGAGGATAGCGAAATCTTCTCTGGTGGCCACTCCTCCATGTGTCTCCCCTAACCTCAACTGGGGCCGCTAGGTTATGATGCCAACGGGAGTTTTGGAAGAAAAACCTCATTCTAGAAATAGTTATGTTTATATATGCGTTGAAATGAGATTATAATGCCTTCCCTCTAGGTGGTATATCATGTCAGAATACTTGGTTGAAGACATAGTGAAATGTGATGAATGCAGCAGCCGAAATCTTACCCGTGACGAAACACGAGGTGAGGTTGTATGCGATGACTGCGGACTCGTACTGGAAGACAAAGTAATTGATCAGGGGGCAGAATGGAGAGTATTTAGCCCCGAGCAAGGAGATCAGAGAGCCCGAACGGGCGCACCGATGACCGTCATGTTGCATGACAAGGGGCTTTCAACAGACATTGACTGGCAGAATAAAGACTATTCTGGTAAGACGATTTCTAGCAGGTACAGGTCTCAATTTTATCGGATGAGAAAGTGGCAAAAGAGATCCAGAGTATCAAATGCCACTGAAAGAAATCTGGCGATGGCACTTGCTGAATTAGACAGAATGGCCAGCCGACTAGACCTTCCCAAGACTATTCGTGAAACCGCAGCAGTGAATTACAAAAAAGCAGTTGAAAAGAGACTTATCAGAGGGCGTTCCATCGAGGGGGTTGCTGCTGCTTCCCTCTATGCGGCCTGTCGCCAGTGCAACAACCCGAGGACGCTTGATGAAATCGGTGAGGCGAGCAGGACAGGTAGGAAGGAGATCGGTAGAACCTACCGATTCATGGTCCGTGAATTAAAGATGAAAATCCCACCAACCAAGCCCGAAGATTACATACCTCGATTCTGCTCTGGCCTGGACCTAGATGCTGAAGTTCAATCGAAAGCCTACGAACTGATACAGAAGGCCCAAGAAAAGGAGTTAACAAGCGGAAGGGGGCCAACAGGTATAGCCGCATCGATCATCTACATTTCCAGTGTTCTCTGCGGCAAGAGGAGAACCCAGAGAGAGGTAGCTGAAGTGGCTGGTGTCACCGAAGTGACAATCAGAAACAGGTACAAGGAGCTTATTCAGAACCTCAACATTGAATTAGAAATATAGGATTTGTCGCTCAGATGCGCCGTCGTGAATCAAATCCTATTATTTTTGAGAAAGTAGGAGAGATGATTGGGAATTCAATTGAAATTGGATGGAATTCATTTAGAATACCAGATCCAATATACGAAGTCCCAGATTTCCCAGCGATCAGGCCCATCCAAGCAAGTACTTTGAAACGGCAGGCACTGGGGCTGCATGCAATTGATAAAACAGGGTTTAACCTTAGATTGGAAAACAGCATTCTGAGAACATACAAAAAGAACTACGCGCAATTTGACCATGAGGAAAGACTAGAGATATGGATGAGTCAAAATGTCGCATTTTTG
>MDTA01047710.1_pt1 | contig 14443 bp, 9 predicted proteins | sample 811151 | NCBI WGS metagenome assembly MDTA01 (sample SAMN05326648, study PRJNA326480) | marine metagenome | isolation source: seawater | place: Indian Ocean: South | collected 2010 | reverse complement strand
GTTAAAGTACTTCTCCACCGTCTCGGGCGTCGGGTTCATCGCCGCGGCGCACGAGCCGATGGCGTAGCTCTCGTGCGCGGGGTTGCAGCTCGGGCCGTGCTCGTGCTGCATCTTCGGGCAGGACTCGAAGGCGTTGACGAAGCCCGCCGATATTTTGTTCTCGGGCAACCGGAACATGCCGATCATCTTGCCCTTGTGCGCGGCCATCTCCGTGAAGTATACTGGCTTGGGCACTGCGTCGAGGGGATTAGAGGAGAAGTGCTTTGTGTAGCACTTCTCGAACGAGGGTTCGCCGACGGTGACCTGCGTGACGGCGTAGTAGTCGTACATCCCGTGATGATTCTTCTCCGCCAGCTTGGTCAGCAAGTCAGATTCGCCGTCGCACCGGTACACGAACGCCTGGTGCTTGAAGGATGGGGACACGCTGTCGCCGAAGTCGACGATATACGGCCTCGGGTCAGTGTAACCCATACTCCTCATGAAGTAGCCGCGCGTCTGCGAGGACAGCGCCGCGACGCCCACGCACGTGCCCAAAACCACGGTGCCGACGATCTTACGCGCCAAGCCGTACCCCTGTGAACGCGAACGATGCTCGGGCGAACCCAGCAGCGCCTCCCTCTCCGTTGGCGTTGTTCGCCCCGTACGCGCTCTCGCTTCGAATGTTGTAACACCATTCGCCACCACTCGGGCACGTTCCGCCGCGGCGATCCCGGGGCTACGGTCACCACCCGAGCCGCGCTCGAGATCTTTTGAGGTCATTCTGGCCACCGAGTCGAGTCGGAGCGGGTCTTTTCCCCGCGAAGGCGCGCTCGCGTCTGGAGCGGAGGGTCCCTCTCGCCGGATCCTCTCGTTTCCTTCAGGATATAGGAGATGGTCAGGGTTCTGGACCCATCGTTTCTCGAATTTTCTGTTGGTTCGTCCAAAATGGGGCGATTTTTCGGATTTTCTGTGACTCATGAACCTGGGTTCATTTGCACCGTTTGATGATGTTTTGCGCGAACAGTTGGGAACTACAACTCCTTTCGACACACCGGGCAGCTTCTGGACGTCGCGAGCCAGCGCTCAAGCGGAGCCTCCTTGAACCAGACGTCCACGCAGTCGCACGGTAATCGTACCCCATTCTCACCCTCCCTGAACCCCTCGCGCGATATCGGGCACTCTCCCACGGGCAACCGTCTCGACCGTAACAGCCGCTGCCGCAACTCAGCTCTCGTGAACCCCCGCCTCGGAACATTGTCCAGCTCCGAGAGAGCTTCGTAGCTCAGGCTGGGATCCTCCTCCTCATCGCCGTCCTCGAGCCCCATGACGTAAGGGATACCTGGCGCAAGGAGACCGCCTGATTGCCAATACGTCCTTCGCCTCTCCTCCGAAGGGTCCAACGCGGCGTGGTCTCGCGATATGCGGCCCAGCCGCTGAGTCAAGGTATCCAGGGACAATGACGAGCGCAGCGGCGTCACTGGGGGAGCCACGGTCTCGCGGAAAGCGTCGAAGGGCATCCTTACCATGTCACTTATGGACGTCACCCTCGCATTGGTCATGCTGGCAGGCCCGATGGTGGCCTTGGGCTGGGGCAGCGCGGGGTAACAATGGAATTCGTGTTCTTTTTCACCGCCATTGGAAAATTTTTCAGCCCTTGCTAACCCTTAACTTTTATTCTGCCTTTGCCTCGCTGTCCTTGACCTTCGGCGGCGAATCCGTCGCCCTGGGCGACGCCGCCGCGTCCTTCTCTTCCCAGAACCGCCGCGACCCCTCTTTACTCACGACCTCGTCGAACCCCTCGTCGCGGTCGACACGATCGGAGGTTGGAGACACCTTGTACCCAGCGGGTGCGGGCGACTCGGCCTCCTCCTCCTCTTTCGCCTCCTTCTCCGCTGCCGGTGTCTCCGGGGGTATCTCCGGCGCGGGTGCGCCCAACCCGTCGCTGCACTCGGCGGGGTCCGCGACGCTCGTGCCGCTTCCCTGCAGGTGCTGCTGCCAGCGCTCGTGCGTGCTGTGCACCGTGTTGTTGACGGTGTTGGACACGTCCGCGGCGAGTTTGTTCGCGTGGTTGGTCGCCGCCTGACCAAAGCTGAGCAAGCTGGACCACCCCGAGGAGACGGAGGAGGACACCGCGGCCGCGGCAGCCTCAGCGTTCTTCCTGGCGGCGGCAGCCGCAGCCTCCGCCTGCGCCTTCGCCGCCACGGCCGCCTCACCGGCTACGTGGGCGGCTGCCTCAGCCTGCGCCCTCGCGGCAGCCGCGGCAGCCTCCGCGCGCGCCGCCGCCACAGCCGCGGCCGCGCTTACCTGCTCTGACATCTGCTCTCCGACACCCGGTTCGTGCGGTGCTTCGAATTTATCCGTTGTCGCCGCATCTTCCGATTTGGTCTTCGGTTTGGGTTTTATGCCCGGCATCTCATCGACGAATACGTCGTCGCCCGCGCCCATGGTTGTCAGCGGCGCCCTCAAGTTCACCACGACCGACCCGTCGTCTTTCTCCTTTTTCCGCGCCAGGCCGACCACCTCCGCGGTGGATGCCAACCAGGACGATGCGCCGCTCTCTTTGTCATCCGACGTGGCCGTCTGGGTGGCGTCCGCCTGTCGCCTCAGCCCGTACACGGTGTAGAGCCGCTCTGACTTTTCCCCGACAATGTCCCCGCCGCCATCCTCCTCCTCCTCGTCGTTGTCTTCCAGGAAATCGTCCAGGTCCCGATTGATCGACCCGCGCATACTACCCGCCACGTCGAGCTCCGCTGCCACCGCCGCGAGGCTCCCACGCTTGGGACCGATCGGCGTATCATCCACGTCATCGTTGGTTTTCCTCCCGTCCTTTGCCAGCAACCCGAAGTGGTCCTCATGGGCAGGTCGCTCCGGCGTGAACCCCGATTTGCCCTCCCGCTTCGCCTGCTTCCTCGCCGACTTCCGTATGACGTCCAGGTCGCGCTTAAGTTCTTCCTCGAGCGCTATCTCCTGCCTGGAGCGCTGCGCGACCTGGTTGGTCTGCGCCTGCGCGGCGATTGCCTCTCGGAAGCGCTCCATCCGCTCCACCTCCTCCCTGCGCGCAATTTCCGCGGCCCGTTTGGACAGTCGCGTCTCCACATCCCTGGCGTACACCTCGTCCAGCCTGATGGCGACCTCCGCCTCCAGCATCATGTCCTCCGTCTCCTTGAGCAGCGCGCACACTCGGTCCACGTCAGCGCCCAGTTTCCAAACCGAGTCCGTGACGTCGGAGAGGGTGCTGGTTTCGCGCTCGAGCTCCGTCCAGGACGCGCGACTACGCTCCAGTCTAGTCCGGACGTCCTCAGCGAGCGCATTTGCGGCCTCCATGCGCGACAGGTGATGCGCGTGCGTCGCGTCGTATCGATCCAGGGCGACCTCGCAGGATTGTACGAGTCCCGCGATGCCGCCGCGTGCCCTCGCCTCCTCGGGGTCGATCCTGAACATGGCGTCGATCTCCTTCGCCCGATCTCGGAGGGAGTAAGACGCGGCGGTCCGCGCGTCGGCGGAGGTTGCGGATCGCACCGCAGAAGCGACGGCTTTCGCGCGCGACTCCACCGCCCCGGCTTGACTGCTGAGGAAGCTCGTGAGGCTACCCAGGCCGAAGCTGCCGGTATCCTCCGCCCCGCGGACGGGTTCGTACCCGGCCGTGTGACCGGTACCTCCGCCCCCGTCCGACATCGCCTCGCTTGCCTCCGCCCCGTCGCCCCGCGCCCTTGAGATGGCTTGAGGTGGGGGTGTTGAACGAGCAAAGTTTTCGTCTCGGCAAGAAGCGTCCGTGGTGGCAAGAGTTTTCGTCGCAGGCGGGAACGCGTCCCTCATTTCGAACACGCGGGCACTTAGAAAATCAACCAAAATACTGCAATACTGCCTCGACTAGCCGTTTGAGACTGTAAAAGCACTGCGTCAAAGATCATGAAATAAAAAAGCGACGGATGCGGTGCTTCACTCTTGTTCGCGCACGCGGCGGCACGAAGGGTCGCAGAAGCGTCTCTAAGCCGTCGGCGCGGAGAGGACAATAGAGAGAGCGGCTGCCACCTTTTGCGGGGGACGGCGGGGTCAAGTGGGAGACAGGAGTCAGACGGCGTCGGCATCCATGGGGGAGCGCGAGGGCACAACCGTCGACGCGGCGGCGGCTCCGAGCAGGGGCGGTGAGGAAGTGCTCGTCGGCTACGCGCTGACAGAAAAGAAGCGCAGAAGCTTATTTAGCCCTGAGCTCCTGGCGTACGCGAGGTGCGCGATAGGACGACCTCGATCCACGCGCGTCGCCGATACCTCCCGGCGGCTGACGCGTCTTTCGCTCTCCCTTTTCCTCGGGGAATATTTCCAACCCGTTCGGCGACAGTCGCCGGATCCCGTATCGCGCGCCACGATGGGGCTTTCACCTCTGAACTCGATCCGCCCCGACTCGGTCCGCAGATCTCAAGGCGTATACTTCGTGCCCATCGATCCTCGACTCCCAATCGAGTCTCAGGTGCGCAGTCCCGCCTCGGTCATGGATATGGATACTTGGACGAACTCATGCTGGCGAAATATTCCTTCTGACAGGTATTTTGTTTCCGACTGACACCACCCTTACTTCCTTCCTTACTGCAACAGACTGGACACCCGTACGATGTCATACTGCAGAAGGTCCCCGCTAGTTCGCCGCATAAGCGCCAGTGGGACGAACGCGTGGAGAAGTACGCGAGGGAGTTCACCAGCTGCCGCGTCGTCGACTTACCATCTGCGGTGCGAAAGATCACGCAGCGCGATACCATGCTGGACGCCGTGGATCAGGTGAAACACGCGTTCGATTTGGGAGGCGCGGTGGACGACGAGGGGAAACCGAGTGGTCCGTCGGTACGCGCGCCGCGGCAGATCGTGTGCGCGCCGGGAACGGCGGAGGAGGTTAGGCGGCAGGTTGACGCCGCGGGATTACAGCTCCCGCTCCTGGCCAAGTCCATTCGCGCGGATGGCAGCAGCGACTCGCACAGGGTGGCCATCATCCACGACCAGGACGGTATCGTCACGGTGGCATCGGGAGGAGTTCAGGGGCTGGCGCCACCGTGCGTCATGCAGGAGTACGTGAACCACGGCGGCTGTCTGTTCAAGGTGTACGTGGTGGGCGACGTCGTGACCAGCACCATCCGCCGGTCGCTTCCCGATTTATGCGGCGCGAAGAAGAGCTCTCGGCGAAGGGCCAAGGCGTCGGCGCTGGCGAACGCGAGGCTGGCGGCGGCGGCGGCCAAAGACACGGCAACCAGGCAGGGTGCAAAGTTGGCTCGCGGACGGGCCAGCGAAGGTGACGGGACGGAGGGGTCTCCCGAACGCGCCGGTGACGACGGGTACGATCAGGACGAATCTGGAGGCGAGGGTGAGAGCGATGACGATGAGTCCGGCCTCTGCAGCTTCACGGGAGCGCAGCAGATCCCGAGGGTGTCGTGCTTCAAGGGAGGAGCTCACGACGGGGAAACCAGCTGGCGCGACAGGCTGAGCGACGAGGAGAAGAGAAAGTTGCAGCTGTCATTGCTTGACTCTGACCAAACGGGAATGAGCAGCATCAGCGATTCACTCGGCAAGCACCTGACGATGTCGACCGTGGGCTCCGGAGATTCCATCAACAGTTTCGACGGCGGCGAGGACGGCAGCTCCGAGTCGAACAGAGCCATCAGAGCTACACGCGAAAGCGCAAACCCGATGGGCGTCTCTCCGAACACCAGGCCGTCGGCGTTTGCCGCTACTCGCGTATCGTGGGGATCCAGGTACGGCAGCGACGACTCCACCGACGTGGGCTCCGACGTTAATGACCCGCGTGAGCACTATCGGCTGATGGCGAATCAGAACCCGGATTTCAAGCTGGAACCCACGGTGCAACTTGGCGCGGTTGGGGAGAACGGGAGCAGGGACAACGGCGCCTTGATTCAGCCCCCGGACGAGGGGTTCATCAAGACCCTGGCGTTGGGGCTGAGGGACAACCTGAAGCTGCAGATGTTCAACTTTGACGTGATCAGGGCCGGCGGCGACAGCGACGAATACCTCGTCGTGGACATTAATTACTTCCCGGGCATTGCGAAGATGCCCGGCTACAGCGACACGTTCTGCGACTTTTTACGGCGAGGCAAGGTGACGAATCAGTGAGCGCAGGCGCAGGGTAGACGGGTGGGGCTTTACGGGGACCCACAGGCGCCCTCAACTCAATAGTCTATTAAATAATACCTTCATTTTAAAAATAAGAGCAAACTTCAAAAATATGGTCACAGTATATTAGTTGTCGTGGTCATTCATGTTTAGCATTTTCAGACTTAACTGCTTTACCATAGCCTTCTCCGAATTCGACGAGTGAAAATTTTAGCCCGCTCACCGTGCGAGCAAAAGGCGCCGGCGCGTTCGCTCCTCAACGCGTGCGCGTGAACGGTTCCTGCGAGGGGCACCGCGGCGATGGCGACGATGGACACCGAAAATGGCGTCCGGGATATCATCTACGTCCCGATCGGCCAGACGGAGGAGGCGGTCGCGCTTCCCGTCGACGATCTTCCCGACGACCCCAGCGAGGTGCTCGTGCTGCTGCAGCAAGAGTTCGCGCCGCTCGACATCTGGCTCGACATCGCCAAGGCGTACCTGCAGCAGGGCAAAGAGGAAAATTTCCATGCCATCCTGAGTAACGCGACGGAGGACGGTGCGTCCTCTCGCCCCGTCCCTCCGCCTCCCAACCGCGATCGCGCTCGCGGACCCTGGAAAATCTAATCCGATCAGACGAGCGAATCCCTAATCCGCGCCAACGCGTGCGACCCGAACCCCTTCTCTGACCCTGAACCCGAACCCGTTTCCCTTGATTTTCAACAGAGATCGAGGAGTATTATCCCGACTCGCAGTACGAACGCAGCTGCATCCTCTGCACGCTCGCGTCCTACTACGTCAACATCGCTAAGGGCGAGAGCGACCAGATCAACCGCGTGGAACTCCTCACGAAAGCCGAGAAGCTGATCGATAAGGCGGATCTGCTGTGGCAGCACAAGCGGAGGGAGGACAGAGAGCAGATGCCGTGCGTCTCGAGAGCGCACCTGGAGTTTGCGAAGGGGAACGCGATCGACGCGGAGAAGCTGCTGGACGAGGCGCGCAGCCTGAAGGATGGTGGCAAGGACAACATAGGCCCGATGCTCTGGAAGGCGCTTCTGCTCTTCAAGAGGGATCAAGTCGCGGACGCCCTGCAATGGTACAAGAGGGCCCTGCGAATGCACCCCGGCGCGGACGCGGGCGTGCGCCTGGGTATCGGCGCGTGCAATCTCAGGCTCGGCAATTTCGAACATGCCAGGCTGGCGTTCCAGAGGGCTCTTGACCTCGAGCCGGAGAACCCGGATGCGCTCCTCGGCCTGGCGCAATGCGAGCTCAACGAGTTTACGCCCGTGCCCGAGTCCCTGCTCCACGGCGGCGACGAAGACACCGACCCGGCTTCCGTCGAGGAGAAGATGGAGGCTGCCGCGGAGACGTACACCGCGGCGGTGCAGAGGGGCCTGGAGCTGCTGCGCCGCGCTTTCAATGCCGATCCGCATCACCCAGCGGTGAATGTCGCGCTGGCGCAGCACTTTCTGATCAAGAAGGACGGAGCCTCGGTGGACCACCTTACGGACAAGCTCGTCCGCGGCACTTCAACGATTGAGCTCGCCTCCCCGAGGCTCCGCGCCGAGGCGGCGTACGTGAGGGCGAGGCTGCACCACCAGGACGGTAAGCTGGATCGGGCGGAAGCGATGTACACCGCCGCCGTGCAGATGGACGAGTCCTTCGCTGCCGCCGCGTTTGGACTCGCGCAGGTGTACCTGGCCAAGGGGGACCACAAGTCATCGATGATGTACGCGGAGCGGGCGTACGCCGCCTACCCGGACAGCGTCCCGGTGTTGAAGCTTTACGGTCATCTGAGGCGTAAGCAGGATGCGGCGGCTGCGGCAGCGGGTGGCGCGGGGCTCGTGTCTGTCGGCACCTTTGGGGCTGGCGCCGGGCGAGACAAGGAGACGGCGAGGATCCTCAAGAAGGTTGTCGAGGCCGATCCCGCCGATCTGGAAGCCAGGCTAGAGCTGGGCGATGCCCTGTTGGCCTCAGGCGACTACGTCGGCGCGCTGGGTGCATACGAGATGGCTGTGAAGATTTTCGGGGATCGCGCGAGGAACGGCAAGGGACCCGACGCCCCCGCAGCACTTCTCAACAACTGCGCGGTTCTGTGCGCGATGACGGGTAAAAACTACGACAAGGCCAAATCTCTGTTCCTGCGCGCGCTCGAGGCGTCAGCTGCCGAGGAGGGCGGTAAGAAGACGGGCGAGCAGCTGGACGCGCAGAATGAGAGGAAGAAGGCGGCGAAATCCGCGCAGCCCATCGCATTCAACCTCGCGCACCTTGACGAGGACTTTGGCTACGTCAAAGAAGCGAATGACCGGTACGGCGACCTTCTAGACGCTAACGAGGGTATGACAGAGTGCCTGTTGCGTCGCGCGGCTATGGCGGCCAGGCAGGAGGACTTTGACAAGGCCATGGAGCTCGCCAAGGAGGCCACCGAGCGCAGGCCCGATGACGTTGACGCAGTTGCTTATATCGGCTACCTTCTTATGAAGCAAGAGAAGTACAAGGAGGCCCAGGAACAGTTCAAGCGCCTCAGAGAGATGCCCAAGAAGCTCTCCGCAGAGGATGCCGCGCGAAGGGCGGCCGCGGGAAAGACCGACCCGGTGACCCACACTAGCGATGAGTACGCTTTGATCTCATCTGCAAACGCGGCGTATTACCAGGCAGTCAAGGCACAGGCAGGCGCCAAGCTGGTCAAATCTGGCCCGGAGCGCGAGAAATGGAGGAATCTGGAGAAGGAGCATCTGAAGCAGGCCGAGTTATACTACACCAAGGCCCTGCAGAAGAGCGGCAGCAACCTGTACGCGGCGAACGGTCTGGGCATCCTGCTCGCTGAGAAGGGCAAGATTGACGAGGCCAAGAAGACGTTCCAGATGGTCGCGGAGGGCCTGATGAGCCTCGGCGGCGGAGACCACTCCAAGGACGACGGCACGGAAGACTCAGACGCCAACGCCAACAAGGACATGCTCACATCCCCCGACATCTGGATCAACCAGGGACACATCCAGATGGCCAAGGGGAACTACGTTGCTGCCGCGAGAAACTACGAACAGGCACAGCAGCGGTTCTTCTTTGGCATGGACCCCCGCGTGGCGCTCTACCAGGCGAGGAACCACTACGAGGCCAACAACATGGAGGAAGCTAAGGTCACGCTCAAGAGGGCGCTTCACGTCGCGCCCTGGGACCACAGGCTTCGCTTCAACCTCGCGTACGTGTACCAGGAGCACGCGCACAGGACCCTTAACCGCACCCTCAAGGGAGCCGAGAAGGGGAAGCAGCAAGGCGAGGGCGAAGGCAGGCTGGCGCAGGTGCTCAACGCCATCGAGGACTTCAAGCTCGCGCTGCAGCTCTTCCAGCAGATCCAAGCAGTGCTCCAGGCTGACAAGCAGAAGGAGGGCAAGAAGTCCCTGGCGCAGGAGATTGGCATTGACAAGAAGCGTCTCGGGATGCACATCCAGTTCTGCAACAAGGCGCTGACAGACTCACAGCCGCACCTCGAGGCGGCTAAGGCTGAGGAGGACGCCCTCAAGGCCCGCCGCGACGCGCAGGCAGCGGCGAGAAAGAAGGCGGAAGAGGCTCGCGCCGTGGCGCTCGCGCAGGCGGCGGCTGCCAAGGAGCTCGAGCGCAAGGCCGCCGAGGCTGCCGCGGCCGCCGCGCAGGAAAGGTTCAAGCAGAACCAGGAGAAGTGGCTCAAGTCTCAGGCGGAGGAGAAGGCTATTCTGGCGGGGATGGAAGAGGGGGAGCCCAAGCGGGGCAAGAAGGGCAAGAAGGGCACGGGTAAGGCGACCAAGAACGAGACGGTGTACAACGAGGACGATGATGATATCCTCGTGCCCGACCCCAAGCCCATGACCAAGGAGGAGAAAGCCAGGCTCAAGGCGACTGGCCTCTTCTCCGACTCGGAGGATGAGGAGGAGGCGGATGACAAGGAGACGGATGAGGACGAGCCCAATGAGGATGCAAAGGCGAGACTCAAAGCCGCGGGACTCGCAGACACCGATGATGATGACGACGACGCAAATGCCAATGTCGATGCCAAGAAGGAGGCATCCCCCGAGAAGGAGGCGGAGGAGGAGGAGGAGGAGGAGGATGAAAAGGCAAGGGCTCAGAAGGCGATGGAGGCGATCAAGCGGAAGCGTGCACAGGCAAAGAAGGAGGACGAGGAGGAGGACGAGGCCCCAGCCGAGGAGGACGAACCCGATGAGGAGGAGGAGGGCCGCAAGTCCGCGAAGAAGAGGAGGAGAGCCGTGATTGAAGACGACAGCGATGAGGATTAGTGGTTTAGTGGAGCGCCCCGGCCTCGGCGACGCGTTGCTATTCAAACCACTGTCATGTTTCGCTACCGTTGCTCGTTTTTGCCTGGGTCCGTCCGGGGCGCTACTCGCCCAGCCTCTATGTCCTCGCCCGCCCTCACCCAATCGACCCAGAACAGAATCTCCTCGTTCGGATCTTTGCAGCACTGCAGGGCGTTCCCCGCCAGCTGCCACTTCGCCCGGTACATGGTCATCCTCCCCTGTATCCGCACCAGCGCCCCGACCCGCAGTCCATCCGGGTCCACCCCGAACGCGTCGGCGCCAACAGTTCCGTCCGTTCCGCCGCCTCCCGCGGTCCCGGTCTCGTCCATGCCCATCCACACCACGCACTCCACGCAACCCGTGCCGTCGTCGAGCGTGAACACCGTCTTGCCCGGCTTTGGGTTCAACGAGACGACGCAACCCATCATCTCACACCGCCGAACCGGCCTTCCCCGATACAGGTGCACCGCTCCGTTCCCTTCCGGCGCGGGGACCCATACGTCCTCACCCCCGACCAGCTCACGGATCGCGAGCTTAGGGTGCGAAAAGAAAAGGGGATCCAGGCCCCATTGCGACACCTGAGGTGCACCCGCCATAATGCCACCTCGATACGCAATCAGAAACCGCTTGCTGAATATTCCTCGAGTGCTGAAAGAATGATTGGGTCAGACGCTCGGGCGCTCGGAAGGCCTCATGAGTAAGGAGGGCGACCAGTCGTCTTCGGGATGGGGATGGGGTTCCGACTGGGGCGTGGGGAACCTGGACATTACCTCCACTCTGAACTCCATGGACGTCACGTCCCAACTGAATGCGGTGATGGAAAGCGCGCAATCGATCGATATTTCCTCCACGGTGAACTCGCTGTCGGAGCAGGCCAGCACCATGGTCAGGGAGATGGAGGAGACGGTGGAGCGGGAGTACAAAGCGATGGAAGCCAACGAGGTCGCGATGGCGGCAGCGGGCGCGGCTACGGTGGGTGCCACCGTCGCGGCGGCGGCGTCCCCCAAATCCTCGGAAAACGTGGGCCTGGGCTGGACGACGGGAGACGCGGCCGACGAGCCGAAGGACGAGGCCGAGACCGTCGCCCCGGGGTCTCCCACCTTTCCTGCAACTCCCGCGGCCGTGCCGGAAAAGGGCGGAAAGCGCGACGGGGATAAAATCGCGACCCCGCCTGTCCCGACACCGGCAGCCCGATCCCCAAAGGACGATGCGAAGGGTAGGGATGACGCCGACGCGGCTGGCGCGCAGCTCGCCAAAGAGGAGATCGTCCCGAAGGAGGCGCGGATGGGCGAGGCGTCAAGCGACGATCCCGCCCCCGCCGAGGACGCGGACGGGCCCGCCCCCGCCGAGGACGCGGCTCCGCCCCGACTCCACCCAGTTCCGCCGGAGCCCAAGCCGAGCGCCGCGCCACCGACGGAGTCCGATTCCCTCCCCGCGCGGATCGAGGCGCTGGAGGCTGAGCTGGCGGTCACGCGCGAGACCCTGAACGCCCGCGAGGCGCAGCTGCTCAAAAGTGCCTCGAAGGCTACCGCAGCGGCCGAGCTGGAGCTGGCGCTGAACGAACTTCGAGATAAGCTCGCTGCTGCGGAGCACGCGACGGGCCAGGCCATTAAGGAGCGCGACCAGTGGAAAAGACAGTACGAGAAGAGCGGAGACAACGCCATGTTGCTCAAGGAAAAGGACGCGATCATTCAGGAGGTTATGGAGGAGGGCGAGAACCTTTCAAAGAAACAGATGGAGATGGAGATGCGCCTCCGCGAGCGGGCAAAGGAGATCAAGGACCTGAAGGAGAAGCAGGCTGACCTCGTGGAGCAGGCTGTCGCGGCCAAGAGGACCGAGTTCCAGGCAGACCTCAAGTCTGCGATGGCGAGGGCAGCCAAGGAACTGGATGAGCAGAAGTCGTACTACATTCAGCAGCTGACCAGCGCCAGGACTGCAGCAGCGGCGGCGGAGGCGGCAACTGACTCGGCGGCGCGCCAAACACTCGGGAAACAACTCAAAGAGGCCGAGGAGTCCATCGAGTCCCTCAAAGAACAAGTCGAGGGGCTCCAGCAGGCGCTCACGCGGGCATCCGAGAAGGCCGCGGCCAGGGAAGAGCGCCTGGCGGAGGACCTGAGGGACGCCGAGCAGAGGTTGCAAGAATCCGACGCTCGGCACGAGGAACTGGCGCAGCGCCTCCCCAAGAGCACCCGCCCCCTGCTTCGTCAGATCGAGACCATGAGGGCGCAGGAAAGCGAGCGCGCCGAGGCGTGGTCGGGGGCAGAGCGTGCCATGCTCGCGCGCGTGGCTGCGGCCGAGGAAGCGACGGAGGTTGCGACGGCGGCACAGCTGGCGGCGGAGGAGGACGCCGCCGACGCCAAATCCCGGGTACACGACGCCGAGGCGGCTGCGAACCGATCGAGGGCCGAGGCAGACGCCGCGAGGAAGAGGCTCCAGGAACGCGAGCAGCAACTGTCGGAGGAACGCGCTAGAGTCGAGGCGGCGACGGAGGCTGCCGCCGCGCTGGAAGGGAAGCTTCGCGCGCTGGAGGACCAGGCAAGGGAACGCGAGGGCCGCCTGAAGCAGCAACTCGCCGAGGAGCGGGGCCGGCTGGAGGCGGGCAAGGCGGCGTGGGAGCGCGAGGGGCTCGAGCTCGAGTCCAGCCTCGCCGAGGTCAAAGACAAGCTCACGGACGCGACGAAAAAACTGGAGGAGCGCGAGGAGGAGCTCAGGGCGGCGAACAGGGCCAAAACTTCCGTGGATGGCGACCGGGACACCGTTCAGGCGGCGCTGGACCGAGCCGCACGGAGCGTCAACACCGCCGGTTCGGGCGGGGCGGAGCTCGCCGTGATGCGAGCCACCGAGGAGCTCCAGCGCCAGATCAGGAGCAAAGAGGTGGAGATTACGATCGTTCAGGACAGGGTGAAGCAGCTCGAGGCGTCCGAGCGCGCGTTGTCGGACGAACTCGTGCGACAGACCCAGCTCATGGACGAAGCCGGCGACCCCAGGCAGCTGAGGGCGGAGCTTCAGGAGCTGGAGGGGAGGCACATCGACGCGCTCGAACTGATGGGGGAGACGAGCGAGGAAAATGAGGAACTCAAGGATAGGGTGCAGGGTCTGCGAATGGAGGTGGACAGGCTAACGGAGCAACTCGCCGCCGCCATGGCGTAGACAGAGTCCAAGGTGTTCGCGCCGACGCAGTTAATCAAATTCTAAGGTCTATTTCGATCCAAAAGTGCCTGGGGCACCTCTGCGAGGTGCGCCGCCACCAGTTTATCGATGTCCTCTTCCACCAGAGCCACGAAGACCTCCCCGCGTGCCTTCCCGTCCCGCCCCGAACCCCCCCGCCGCGCCCCGGCCTCTAGGATGTCGTGCAAAAATCCAACCATGGCACCCGCGGCGAGAAACCTCTCCCCCGCCTCCATCCGTTTGATCGCGCCATGATCCACCGCGAACGCGTTGGGTGGAGTTGGGAAAACGTTCATCCCCACCAGTTCCTCTACCACGTCCCACACTCTTGCGCTGAACCCCGCGGGCTCCCCACCGCGGGCGTTCACCCTGAGCGTGTCGAGGTCGAGGGGAAGGTCATCCGCGCCTGTACCGTCGGATCTGATCCGGCCTCCCTCCCGGAGCCACACGTACGGTCGATCGTACTTCGCGTACGCGCCTATGAGGAACGTGGACGCATCAGCGGTCGTGGACTTGGGACGGGACGGGGAGGTGGTAAGATCCTCGGCCTGGACCTCGGTCCTGCGGGGCCGCGCGCGAGGTGACCCGGGCTCATTCTTGTCGTCAGCCATCTTTGCCTCCCTGCGGATATGGTCGGTGATGAGGGCGATGAGCGAGGGCAACGAGGGCAACGTCGATGCGGGCGGATACTGACATATCCGGGGATTTCCTGCGCGGGGCGGTGTCGGTCGAAAGTATGCATCTCGTCGCATCAGGCGGTGCGTTGGTTCGCACCCTCAGAGCCCTTGCGCAATTTAAGATGAACTCGGTCTCGTCATCCACCGCCCGGATGGAAGGTCCCGGGGTCGAGTCGGGGGTTGGGGCAAAGCACGAGTGGACAAACTAGGGCGCAGTGGAGTCGACGCGCCTCTTGGATT
>MDTA01163018.1_pt1 | contig 14446 bp, 14 predicted proteins | sample 811151 | NCBI WGS metagenome assembly MDTA01 (sample SAMN05326648, study PRJNA326480) | marine metagenome | isolation source: seawater | place: Indian Ocean: South | collected 2010 | reverse complement strand
GCTCCAATCATTTTTGCCGCTTCTAACTCCATTTTTCCTCCTTTTTTAATGGTGTAAATTTAATGCATCATTTAAATAGATACAGGTTAATATTGCAAAAACATATGCTTGAAGAAATGCAACTAATATTTCTAAGCCAGTTAGTGCTACTGAAAAACTAAGTGGTAACCATCCACCTAATATTCCTAAACTTACTACAAACCCCCCAAAAACTTTTAACATTGTGTGACCAGCCATCATGTTTGCAAATAATCTAACTGATAAACTCACGGGTCTACTTAGATAAGATATTATTTCAATGATTGTGATTAAAGGTAATAGTACAGTTGGTACGCCACTTGGAACAAATATACTCAGATATTTGAAACCGTGTTTAATAAATCCAATAATTGTTACTGCTAAAAATATAAATAAAGCCATTACAAGAGTAACAATTATATGACTTGTAACTGTAAAAGAATATGGAAGCATACCCACCATATTGCAAAATAAAACAAACATAAATAAAGTGAATATAAACGGAAAATAGGGCTTGGCTTTTGATCCTGCAGTTTCACTAATCATTTTAGCAACGAAGGTATAAAACATTTCAGCAATTAATTGAATTTTATCTGGAATAATTTTTTTTTCTTTTGAACCTAAAAATAAAAATAACAAAATGATAGAAGCGCTGATCACCATGAACAAACTTGCATTTGTAAAAGATAAATCAACACCTGCGATGTTAATTTCAGGTCCAATTCTATGGACTGTGAATTGTTGCATTGGATTACTAGCCATATAAACTTCCTACTCTTTTTTCTGCATCCTGTTAGCCGCTCGAAACACATTTAGCATGCCTGCTGCTGTTCCTAAAAAAAAGAAAATTATTATTAACCAAGGCTTAGTATCAAACCAATTATCTAAAATAAACCCAATTATTGTCCCAACTGTTACTGCAGCAACAAGTTCTGTGCCTAATTTAAAGGCATTACCCATAAACGACCCACGTTTTTTATCGTCATTATTACGTTCTTTTTTAATTTTAGATTTTGCAATTTCTAGGCGAGTTTTAAAATCTTTGGGTATATTCATTTTTCATCTTTATGCTACCAACTCCTCAGCTCTTTGCAAGTCAACAGAGACTAGCTGGCTTACACCTTGTTCAGCCATTGTGACGCCATAAAGCCTGTCCATCCTAGACATTGTTAATGCGTGATGAGTAATAATAATGAATTTTGTATTAGTAATTTTTGTTAGCTCATCTAGCAATCCACAAAATCTTGTTACATTAGCATCATCTAAGGGCGCATCAACTTCATCCAAAACACAAATTGGAGATGGGTTGACTAAAAAAACTGCAAATATTAAAGACAGAGCTGTTAAAGCTTGTTCACCACCAGAGAGAAGTGTTATCGATTGAAGTCTTTTACCCGGTGGAGAAACGAACATTTCTAAGCCAGCCTCAAGAGGATCATCAGAATCAACAAGTTCAATATTTGCTGTTCCTCCATTAAAAAGTTTTGTATAGACTTCGTTAAACTTTCTATTAACTTTATTGTAAGCATCTAATAATCGTTCTCTTCCTTTTTGATTAAGTTCATCAATACTTGTCTTTAATTTTACAATAGCTGAATAAAGATCAGCTCTATCATCTTCCATTTTTTTAATTTCTGTTTCATACTTCTTGGTCTCCTCATCAGCTCTTAAATTTACTGAGCCTAACGACTCTCTTTGTTTCTTTATTTTTTCAATTTTTTCTGTTTGTTCCTCGATAGTAGGAAAATTTTCAACTTCTAAATCATTTAAATCTGATAGAGATAAAATTGATGGTTCATTTGTAATACCTAGTTCGTTTTTTACTGAATACAACATATCTTTCTTTCTATTTTCAATACCTTCGACGGTTGCTTCATTTCTTGCTTTATTTTCTTTTAAATCTGAAAGTTTAAATTGAATTTCCTTTAGATTTTCATTAATTGAATTATATTTTTTTTCTGCTGCAACTAATTCACTATCAATTTCTTCATTTCTTTTTTTTATATTTTCTAAGTTTTGTAAATTTTGTCCTTTTGAAGTCGCGATTTTTTCTGGATTTTTTTGATTTTCATTTATTTCAAGTTTGATTTTTTTCATTCTATTGTCTAGCTCAGAAATCATCTTCTCCGAATTAGTTTTCAAATTGCGCCAATTTTCTAGTTCAACATCAATATTCTTAATTCTTTCTTTTCTTTTAATAGAATCGCTTTCAATAGATTTATTTTTTCCATATTTTTTAGCATATTCTTCTTGAGACAATGTTATCTTCTTTACAAGTTTCCTTAAATTATTGAATGATTCCTTTGAAAGTTTCCTGTCATTATCTATGTCATTTTCTATTTTATCTAAAATAGCGTCCAATTGATTTTGTAACTCATTAAGTTCGGTCTTTGAAATTTGCAATTCTTTCGAGGAACTTGCTTCGACGTCTAATAGTTTATTTTCTGTATTCAGAAGATCTTCTTTTTCTTTCGATATTCTTTTTCCATTAAGTTCAGCATCAAGAGATATGCTTTTTTCTCTTTCAAGATCTGACTCGACAGTTTTGATGGATTTTTCAAGTTTTTCTTGTAAAGATTTAACTCTAGTCTCTTCTTCTACAAGTTTAGTCATATCTAAATTTAACTTTTGAAGTGTTGCTGCGCTTTCCATTTTTTTGTCTCTGAGAGGTGCCAGCTTTTTATTTTCTTCTTCAAGAAGAGTATTGTTATGATTATAATCAATATTAATCGCACTTATTTCATCTTCAAGTTCGCTAAGCTTTTCTTGAATTTGCTTTTTATCTTTTTCAATTTCTTTAATTTTTAAAAAATATAAACCCGCCTCAGTTTTTTTTATTTGATTGGAAATTTCTTTATACTTAGTAGCCTCTTCCGCTTGTCTTTTTAGGCTATCAAGTTGTTTTTGTTGTTGTCTTTTCAATTCATCAGCTCTTTTAAGATTATTTTCAGCTGCTTTTAATCTTGTTTCTGCTTCTTGTCTTCTTGCATGAATACCTGAAATACCTGCAGCTTCCTCCAATATTGACTTTCTCTCAATTGGTTTTGAAGTAACTAGTTGACCAATTTTACCTTGACTAATTAAAGATGGAGAATGAGCCCCGGTTGATAGATCCGCAAAAAAGGTTTGAACGTCTCTTGCTCTGACTTCTTTGTCATTTATATAATATTTTGACCCTTTATCTTTCTCGATTTTTCTTTTTATTGATATTTCTTCAAAATTTTTATACTGAGTTGATCCACTTTTTTCTTGATTATCGAGTAATAAAGTAACTTCAGAAATATTCTTCGAAGGTCGATTGGAAGTTCCAGAAAAAATTACATCTTCCATCCCAGTTCCACGCATACTTTTTGCTGAGTTTTCTCCCATACACCATCTTAATGCTTCTACAATATTTGACTTTCCGCATCCGTTTGGCCCTACTATTCCAGTGAGACCTTTTTCAATTAATACTGTAGTCTTTTCTGAAAAAGATTTAAAACCTGTCATTTCTAAATTTTTAAATTTCATTTTAATAATCCAAGTTTATTTAAATTTTTTTCTAACTCTTTTCTGAATTTTAAATATTCTATTTTTCCAGTGTATTTTTTTTCATTAATAATCACAGTTGGTGTCGCCTCGACTTTATATTTTTTTTGTGCGTTAATTCTCTGATTTAAAACTTCATCTTGTGATTTATCGTTTTTCAGACATTTTTCCATTTCATCATTTTTTAAACCAATTTCTAAACCAATTTTTTTTATTGATTCATTTATCTTATTTATATCAGATCCAGCTGCCCAACTTTTTTGTTGTTCGTAAATTTTTCCTAAAAGTTTAAATCTTTTATTGGCATCGACTGCACACCTTAAAATTAATTCGGCATTTAATGCTGCTAAGTCTAAAGGGAAAGCATGATGTTCGAATCTTACCAAACCTTTATCAATAAAATCTTTTTTCATTTGATAAAATATTTTTGCATGCCAATTCGCACAAGCAGGGCAAGTAAGTGATGAAAATACTTTTACAGTGACCTTTGCTTTTAGTTCACCTGCACTTATAATATTGCCATATACTTTTGCTGACAAAAATATTAAAAAAAATAAAAAAATTTTACAAAATATTTTATTTACTTTTTTCATTGTAAGCTTTCAAAAAATTACTCAAAGAAATTTTTAGTTTTTTATTATTAATTTTTTTCATTTTCTCTTCAATTTTAATCAAGTTCTTAATTTTTGGTAATGTTTTGTCTTGAACATTTACTTTATCATCAATAATTTTAAGAGATATTCTTCCTACACAATCATATCCAAAAAAACTATTTATTTTATCAATAATATTGTTTTTTTCATATTCTACCTCCATTTCTTTGCCATGAATAACATTTAGAACTAAAGTGCTATTTTTCATGTTTTTATTTATTTTAAGAGTATTTGGATAGCATGCGTTATAAATATTCTTACTGACCATTTTTGTCCAGTTATCAACTATATTAGAATAGTTATAACCACCTTTCCTTAAATATTTCTTCAAGGATTTTGGAATAGAAGTTGAAAAAGGGCGGAGACCTTGTATGAATGACTGCGTTTTATTATTATTTTTGTTATGCATATAAATTCTACTTTATCAAAAAAAATTTTAGCATGGTATGATAATAGCAAAAGAGATCTACCATGGCGTGTTGGCAAAAAGTCACCTAAAAAGCTGTATTATAGACTATTGAGTGAATTTATGTTGCAACAAACTCAGGTAAAAACAGTCGTACCATATTTTTATAAATTTATAAAAAAATTTAAAACAATCGAAGCTTTGTCCAAAAGTAACGATGAAGTAATCTTAAAGATGTGGGAAGGTCTGGGTTACTATAGAAGAGCAAGAAATCTTTTAGCATGCTCTAAGCTTCTCGTAAAAAAACATAAATCTAGATTACCCAGTTCTTTGGATGAAATTAAAAAACTTCCTGGAGTTGGTGATTATACTGCAAATGCTTTATTAGGATTGGTTAATAGTGAGCCAAGAATTGCCCTAGATGGAAACGTTAAAAGAGTTTTTTCACGAAATTTAAATATTGAAGTTAAAAATATAGACTTTGATATATTAATTAAAAATAATAAGAAAAAATTATTTAACACGAAAAGAAATGCTGATTTCGTTGAGGCTTTAATGGAATTTGGTGCATTAATATGTAAACCAAAAAACCCAAATTGTCTTAGTTGCTGTTTAAACAAAACATGCAGATATTTTAAATCTGGCAAAAAGATTAAAAACATCAGAAATAAAATTTTTAAAAATAAAAATTATAATATCTTTTGTCATATCAATAAAAAAAAACAAATCGCATTGACAAAAAATAACAACATTACATTTCTAAAAAATTTCAATTTACCTGAGATCAAAGAAGCTAATAATCTTGTGCAGCTTCAAAATTGGAAATTTTTGAAAAAATATAAAAACTCGATTTCAAATTTAGAACTAGATATAAATCTTTATTATAAATTTTCAAATAAGCTCCCGCCGAATTATAAATGGTATTCTCTAAAAGAAAATAAAGAATTTATTCCAAGTTTTACAAAAAACATATTAAGACAAGTATCAACTTTATTTCAATGAAAAAAAAAATAGCAATAATTGGCGCTGGTTTAGCAGGCCTAACTCTTGCCAATCTTTTAAAGAAAAATTCTGCACATGAATTTATGATATATGAGAAACAAGAAAGCTTATCTCTAGACGAGGGATATGGAATTCAACTCTCAACAAACTGCATTAAAATTTTAAATACTATTGAGTTTAACAAAATTGATAAAAGTAAAATTTTCCATCCATCAGGCGTTGATTTTTATGATGTTCAAAATAAAAAAATCTGCGAATTAGATTTAACACAATTTAACACAGAGAATTATAAGTATACTACTTTGCAAAGATCAACTTTGATTGAATTTCTAAAGGACGATGTATATACACAACATTTAAGATTTGGAAAAAATATAAAAGGGGTATCTGAATTAAAAGGAAAAGTTCTTATAAAATTTGATGACAATACCAACGATCTCGTAGATCTAATTGTTGGAGCAGACGGAATTTTTTCTAATACTAGATCTTTTTTTGAGAAGAAAAAAAATAAGCCTAAATTTAAAAATGCTATAGCTGTTAGAACAATACTAAAAACAAAATCTGATCTGAAGATTAATGAGGAGAAAATAAGTATCTTGATGGGAAAAAATTGCCATATTGTTATTTATCCGTTAAATAAAAATAAGGAACTTAATCTTGTTTGTATAATTAGAGATAAAAAATACGATCAAGATAATATTAAATCATTGGTCAAAAAAGTTGTAACCCAAAATTCTAATTTAGAAAAAGCTTTTAAAAGTGATTTAAGATCTTGGCCTTTATATTCTACCCCGCAAATATACCCGTCCACAAATAGTAAAGTTTTTTATATTGGAGATGCGTTTAATGGTTTTTTACCAACTCTAGCTCAAGGCGCAGGACAATCTATAGAAAGTGCTTATGAATTATTTAATTTAATTCAACAAGACAAAGCAGATATTCAGAATGCCTATTTTCAAGAGAGGTCAAAAAGAGCAAAGATTGTGAGAAGGAGATCAAATATTAATTTTTTTGTTTTTCATCTCTCTAGTTCAATTATGCAAATAATAAGGAACTTTTTGATGAAATTTTTGTTAAAAAGAAAGAGGTTTATCAGCTCTTATTTAGGAAAAGTTTACAAACACTAGATTAATTTTCTAATATAAATTTTTGTCTTAAACTGTCAATTGATATGGTCGATCCGTTTAAATTATAGTGCCAATAAGTCCACCCATTATAACTTTCTGCACCCATTATTTTTGCAGCAATTTTGTGTATTGATCCTTCAGCATTCTTATATTTTATACTTCCATCAACCATTATTTTTGCATTAATCTTTTTCTTTGGATCAAATAAAAATGTTCCAGGTTTAATTATTCCTAATTCTACTAATGAACCAAAAGGTATCCTTGGTTTTGACTTAGAATTTTCGATAGTATCTAGATATTCATCAGCTATTTTAGTAGTTCTATTAATTCTCTCTTTTGCTGCAAAGAAGTATTTTTTATTTTTTTCAATTCCGAAAAAATTTCTTCCTAATTTTTTAGATACGACAGCAGTTGTTCCTGTACCTAAAAATGGATCAAAAACTGAATCGCCTTTATTTGTAGTGGCTAATATAATTCTATGAAGAAGCGCTTCAGGTTTTTGAGTGGAGTGTATTTTTTTTCCGTTTTTCTTTAATCTCTCTTTTCCATTACAAATTGGCAATTTCCAGTCCGATCTCATTTGCAAATCATCATTTAAGCATTTTAAAGATTGATAATTAAAAGTGTATTTTGATTTTTTATTTTTTGACGCCCATATTAAAGTTTCATGAGCATTGGTAAATCTTGTTCCTCTAAAATTAGGCATTGGATTATTTTTTCTCCAAATAACGTCATTTAGCAGCCAATAACCTAAATTTTGTAAATGATATCCTAATCTAAAAATATTATGATACGATCCTATCACCCAAATAGATCCGTTATCTTTTAAAATTCTTTTACATTCAGTTAGCCAAGCTTTAGAAAAATTATCGTAATGTTTGAAATCATTAAACTGGTCCCATTTATCATTTACGCCGTTAACCTTACTGTTATCAGGACGAGTTAACTTTTCACCAATCTGCATATTATATGGCGGATCAGCAAAAATTAAGTCAAAAGTCTTGCTTGGAATTTTTTTTAATTCCCTTAAACAATCACCATTAATTAGTTTGTTAGAAAATTTTAACATTTTCACGATTCAACTCTAAATTGAATCATGGGTCAAACGATTAAAGATAAAAAATGAATCCTCTTGTGTTTGGGACTCTCAAATCGACAATATCTTGTGTATTGGTTTAAAACTTTTTCTGTGGTGCGAAGTGACACCAAATTTTTTTATACCCTCGAGATGAGCTTTGGTTCCATAACCAAAATTTCTTTCCCAAGCATAATTAGAAAACTTTTTTGCAAGGTTTATCATAAATCTATCTCTATAAACTTTTGCAATTATGGAAGCTGCACTTATTGCTTTTATTTTTTCATCTCCGTTTTTAATAGTTTTATAATTTTTTAAACCTTTTGGCGCAAAGTTTCCATCTATTAAAGTTAAACCTGGTTTTACCTTTAATCTATCAATTGCTCTTTTCATAGAAAGTAGTGATGCTTGTAAAATATTAAGATTTAGAATTTCATTAACAGATGCAATGCCTATAGAATAATATGAGTTATCTTTAATGTGTTTTGAAATCCTTTCCCGCTTGCTGAATGTTATTTTCTTTGAGTCTTTTAAAAGACTAAGGTCTATTCCTTTTTTTAATACTACGGCCGCAGAGACAACTGGGCCTGCGAGACATCCTCTACCAACTTCATCAACTCCTGCTGTAATTAATTCTTTCAATTAAATTCTAAGTTTAGTTTTTTTATCTCTTATCATTTTTAAATCAACCCAAGACATCTTTTTTTGAGCTGGCTGTCTCATTAAAAATGCAGGGTGAAAAGTAATGATTACTGAAGTTCTGCAGAGTCCAAAATTCTTTTCAATCCACTTACCTCTCATCTTTGAAATAATTAAATCTTTACCAATAAGTGCGTTCATGGCAGTACTACCTAAAAGAACGAGTATTTTTGGGCTAATAATTTCAATATGATTTATTATAAAAGGCAAATATCTTTTAATTTCTTCATCTGTAGGCCTCCGGTTTCCAGGAGGTCGATAATTGATAATATTAGATATATAAACTTTTCTTCTATCTAAATTTATAGCAGCTAACATCTTATCCAACAAAATCCCTGCTCTTCCAACAAAAGGTAAACCCTCTTCATCCTCATTTGCTCCCGGAGCCTCTCCAATAAGCATTACTTTTGATTTAGGATTACCATCGCTAAAAACCATATTCTTAGCATTTTTTTTTAGATCGCAATTTTTCAAATTAACAATAGATTTTTTCAAAAGTTCTAAACTTTCAGACTTATGTTCAGGTATTTGAAAATTATCTTTTTTATACCTATTGATTGCTTTATTATTGTAAATTAAATTATAATTTATAAGATTATAATATTTTATTAATTTAATTTTACTATTTTTTTTTAACATGTTGGGTTCACATTTTTTTAATTATGTAAAGATTACAAGAAGTATTTGTTTTGTCATCATTTTTATCTCTTTTTCCACACTTCATGCAAAAAACTTTGATAGATACAACAAAGCAGAGTATTTAGCTGATTATTTTTCAGGAGTTTTGTTATTGAACGCAAGCAACTATGATGTCTCATATAAGTATTTTAAGAAATTAGACGGTCTGGAAAAAAGCCATCCAAATTTCTCAAGTAAATACATATTTTCTCTTATAAACTCGGGAAAATTCAAACAAGCTCTATATTTTTCAAAAAAAATTGATAGAAATAAAACTGGTAGTTTTAAAAGCGATTTAATTATCGGTGCCCATTACCTGAAGATTTCAAGAAATGACCTGGCAAAAAAATATTTTCTAAAAGCAAAAAATAGAAACTTCAAATCAATACTGGATAATTATATAATAAATACTCTTCTTATTTGGGCAGACTTAAAAAATAATAATTTTAATAACGCTACAGAAAATTTAAATCTACTAGATGATAGATTTGACAATCTAAAAAAAGTACAAGAAGTATTCTTAAGTTGCTATTTTACTCATGAAAAGACAAGCTTATTGTTTAAAAATCTTATTTCTGACAAACAAACAGATTTTTCAAGATATTCTTATTTTTTTGCTAAGTATTTAGATTCTGTTGGAGAGATAAATAAAGCGGGTCAGATTCTAAAAGATTATTTAGAAAAACATCCTAGAAATTTATTATTAAATCAATATAAAATTGACTTAAACAATTCAAGAAAAAATTTTAAATTTGATTGCAAAAATGAAAAAGATGTTGTTTCAGAATTATTTTTTATAGCCGCTAACATTTTGTCATCACAATCAATTTATCCACTATCAAATTTTTATTTACACTTATCAAAATATTTAAACGAGGACTTCCAAGCTTTCAACACTTTATTAGCTGAAAACTTTTATAAAATTGAAGATTATTCTAATGCCAAAAAAGTATATAATGGTCTAAAAAAATATGGGAGTGCTTTTGAGTGGTATTCTAACAAACAAATTTCCAGAATTTTAGTTAGAGAAGATAACAAGACCGAGGCCCTCAATTTAATGAAAAAATCTTATAACGAATTGGTATTAAAAGACGTTTACTCAACTTTCGACTATGCGGAATTTTTGAAAAATAACAAAGAATTTAAAAATTCTGTCGAATTTTACTCAAAAGTGTTAAATCAAATTGACACAAACCATCCACTTTTTCCAGAAGCTACCGATGGAAGAGGGGTTTGTTACGAAAGGATTGGAAATTGGAATAAAGCAGAAAAAGATTTTTTGTCATCACTAAAAGCGAGTCCGGATCAGGCTTACGTAATAAATTATTTGGCTTATTCTTGGATAGAAAAAGGTATGAAAATTCAAAAGTCATTAAGTATGTTGAAAAAAGCTGATAAATTAAAATCTAATGATCCATATATCATCGACTCATTAGGCTGGGCTCTGTTTAAATTAAAAAGATATGAAGAGTCAAAAACTTATCTCCAACAAGCAGTAAAATTAATGCCTGCAGATCCAATAGTAAATGATCATTATGGCGACGTTCTTTGGGAAAATGGAAAAGAAATTCAAGCCAGATACTATTGGAATTATGTTTTAAATCTGGAAAAAACTGAAAAAGATTTAAAAAAAAAAATAGAGCAAAAATTAATTAAAGGCCTTTAAAAATGGTCTTGAAATCATATGCAAAAATAAATTTAACTTTGTCAGTAAATGAAAAGTTAAAAAGCGGATTTCACAATATTCAGTCAATTTATTGTTTAATAGATTTTCATGATAAAATTTTTATTAAAAAAATCAAAAATAAGCAAAATGACCAAATATATTTCAATGGTCCTTTTTCTAGAGACTTAAATCAATCAAACAACTCAATAAAAAAGATTTTGAATATTTTAAGAAAAAATAAAGTTATTTTTGGTTACTACTTAGTAAAAATTAACAAACAAATTCCAGTATTTTCTGGTCTTGGCGGCGGAACAAGTAACGCTGCTACAGTTTTGAGGCATTTAACAAAAAAAAAAAAATTAAATAAAGAAATTCACGATAAAATTATTGAAGAAGTAGGAACAGATTTAAGACTTTTTTATAATAAGTTGGGTTATCAAAAGAATTTAAAATCTGTGGTTAAGTTATATAAAAAATATCAACTCAAATTTTTGATTGTTTTTCCTAAAATAAAAAGCTCTACCAAAAACGTATATTCAAAAGTTAAAAAGTATTCAAATTCAAAAATATTTTTAAAGAAAGACATAGGATTAAAACAGGATTTTATTAATCATCTTTCGTCTTCAGCTAATGACTTACAACCAATTGTTGAAAAACAACATTTAATTATTAAAAGATTAATAAAAAATATCAATAAATTTGACGGGTGTTATTTTTCGAGAATGACCGGATCTGGATCATCATGTTATGGACTTTTTGATAATCAAAAAAACCTAAAGAACGGATTAAAAGAATTAAAGAAAAAATTTCCAAATTTTGTTTTTATACTCGCAAAATCTATTTAAGTACTTTTTTTTTTGCTTTTTCGTACTCATCTTTTGATAATGCCCCAGATTTATAAAGATCATTTAGTCTGATCAATTCTTTTGATAGACTGTTTTGTATATTCTTATTATTCATTTTTAAGTCCTTTTGAAGAATTTCGCTTAAGTCCAATTCTTGGTATTTTTTTACAGTTTGGAATTTCTCAAAATTTTTTTGAATTTGAGCACTTTTAATCAACCACTTTTCCATAATTTTTTTTGCTTCTGGAAAATTATTTATTTTATCAGGATGAAACTCTGTTGTCTCTCTTGAAGTAAACTTTGGTTTATAGTTGGCAAAAGCTTCAGGCGTAATACCGTAAGACATAACGTACCAAGCGGGTCTCACCACCATTGAATGAAATGATGCCGAATATTCTAAGAACATGCTAGGTAATTTAATATTATTTTTTTTAATATAATTTCTTAATGAGGCTGTAAAAACTTCATCACCATCAGACTCTGATGGATATAATTCTTTTTGAACATCTAGCATTGTTACAATCATGCAATTATGGGCAAAACCTCTTTTATAAAAGTTTAAATAATTATAATGTTGTCTTTCTCTACATCCACCTTTTTTTGGTTTAAATACTTCTGCTTGTATTATTCCAGAAATATAAGCTACCCATTTACCTAAATTATCAATTCTTCCTATAGAGAAATAAGCAACAGGAGTTTTACCTTTAAATTTCAAAAAAATAAGTTCCTCTGCTTTAATAGTCGCATAAACATCTTCAAAATATTTATCTACCAAAGTCCATTCTCCATCCTCTAGAGGAAAAGACATTTTTTTTGATGATTTAAACTCTCCTGATATCGTCTCGTTTATTCTTGTTTGCCAATCGTTAGTTCTCCACTCAAAAGAATTTAAGTTTGTAAAAAACAAAAAAAACAAAAAAAATAATGGGAATATCCTTTTTTTCATAATTAAATATAACAAAACTGATTAATTTTTCATATTTTATTTTAGATTATTTGTGCTAGAGATATGAAGCCATTAAATTTGGGGCATAGCCAAGCGGTAAGGCAGCGGTTTTTGATACCGCCATCCTAGGTTCGAATCCTAGTGCCCCAGCCATAAATTTATGTTTAATCTAAGTCTTAATTTTTTGAAAGATATTAAAAGTTTCATCTTTCCATTTTATAGGGATAAAGATTTGAAATTTATTTTTCAAAAATTACAAGAAGGTATTGCGGAAGATAAAATAGTTGCCAGATTTGTAGGCGGATGTGTAAGGAAATATATCTCAAAAGAAAAAATTGATGATATTGATATTGCAACAATTTTAACAACAGATCAGATTAAAGAAAAATTTAAAGGTACAAATCTTAAAGTTATTGATACAGGAATTAAACATGGAACTGTAACAATAGTATCCAAAAAACACAAAGTCGAATTAACGACTTTGCGGAAAGACGTCAAAACTGATGGAAGGCATGCAGAAGTTGAATTTACTGATGACTGGAAACAAGACTCTGAGAGGAGAGATTTTACGATAAATGCAATTTATATGAATATAGATGGAAAAGTTTTCGACCCACAAATGGGAACAATTGATCTTAAAAATAAGAATATAAAGTTTATTGGAGATCCACAAAAAAGAATAGAAGAGGATTATTTAAGAATAATTAGATTTGTAAGATTTAAAGTTATGTATGATATTGAGATTGAACCAACAACTAGTGATGTAATTAAACAAAATCTAAATGGCATAAAGGATATCTCTAAAGAAAGAGTTTTAATTGAGTTGCTTAAAATTTTGAGTCTTAAAAATTTTTTATCAATTAATCAAAGTATTAGTTTAAGGCAAATATTTTCAATGATTTTTCCTGAATTTTTATATCTAAAAAGATTAGACAGACTTAAAAAAATATACCAATATCTAAATTTAGATGTAAATTTTTTATTAGCAGTGATGCTAATTGATGAAAAAGATAATCATGAATATTTCATTCATAAGTATAATGTATCAAATCAGATTAAGGAAGTTTTAGAAAAATTTAATAAAAATTTAATAAAAATTAAAAATGATAAAGAATTTTTTGAAAAAGATTTGATCAAAAATGTTTATTTTAATGGAAAAAATCACTTAAAAGCACTTAATTCGATTAATTTTGTAATAAATCCTAATAAGAAAATTAACGATTTTTTAAAAATTTTTAATAAAATTTTAAAAATTAAAATACCTATATTTCCAATTAATGGAGAGTTACTAAAGCAAAAAGGTATGAAGGAAGGACAGTCTCTAGGACAGGTTTTAAAATCATTGGAGGAAGAGTGGATCAATAATGATTTTAAAATTTCGAATGAAAGAATTGAAGAAGTAATTAAAATAAATTCAAATTAAATGTATTCAACATCTAGTATTTCAAAGTTTCTTTCACCAGAAGGTGTTACTACACTTATTATTTCACCTTTATTTTTACCTATTAAAGCTTTCCCTATTGGACTTTTAAAAAAAATTAAATTCTTTTTTATGTCTGCTTCGTCTTGGCCTACCAATCTATAAGGAATTTTTTTGTCTGTTTCTAAATCTTGAACTCTGACAGTCGATCCAAATATTACTTTTCCATTATTTTCTATTTTAGTGACATCGATCACATTCGCTCTTGCAATAATATCATTAATTGCAATTACTCGGCTTTCGATTAATGCTTGTTGCTCTTTTGCTGCATGATATTCAGCGTTCTCTTTTAAATCTCCATGAGATCTTGCCTCAGCTATTGC
>MDTA01000124.1_pt1 | contig 14446 bp, 13 predicted proteins | sample 811151 | NCBI WGS metagenome assembly MDTA01 (sample SAMN05326648, study PRJNA326480) | marine metagenome | isolation source: seawater | place: Indian Ocean: South | collected 2010 | reverse complement strand
CGGAATGGGATCGGGTGTGACCCCTTCGCAATAATTACCAGGCATGTGTTTATAGTGTTTTTAAAGATTTATGTCAAAGTATAATAAGTAAGAAAATTATTGAAATTTAACATTTTTTTTTATGGTGGGATCAGCAAGAATCGAACTTGCTACCCCTTCGATGTCAACGAAGTGCTCTACCAATGAGCTATGATCCCAATGAAAAAAATTTTTTAATTTTTAATTTGTTATTATAAATTTTTATTCCTTTAAGTGAATATTTTAATTTCTTTAATTTTTGTGAATTAGTTTTAAGCCATTTTGTTAATTCTTTTGAATGTGCGTCATAATTTTTTGAAGAATTATTGCCATGTATTCTATAAAAAGCTAACGGATCTTGGATGCAATAAAATTTTTCAACTAAGCTCAAATTTAAAAAAAAATCGAAATCACCAATGATATTATAATTAGGATTAAATTGTTTATTTTTAAAAATCTTTTTACATAACATTACTGTCAACATACCTATCTTATAATCATTTAATAAATTTTGAGTAATTTTACCATCAGGTAATTTATTTTTAGAAATTAATCTTTTTGTTTTATTATTTTGATTATAAAGGTACAGATTTGAATAAATAAATTTAACCTTTCTATTTTTTTTTATTAATTCTACTTGTTTAGAAAGTTTATTTTTTTTCCACCAATCATCGGTATCCAAAAAACATATAAATTTTCCTTTAGTCTTTTTAATTGCTAAATTTCTAGATTTATAGAGAGTTGAAAAATTTTTTGCTTTAAAATATTTAATTCTTTTATCTGGGTAACTAAGAATGATTTCTCTGCTTCTATCATGAGATAGATTATCCCAGAAAATTAATTCCCATTTTTTATAAGTTTGATTTAATAAACTTTTAATACTTTGATTTAAAAATTTTTCTCCATTGTAACAGTTCATTACAACACTAATAAGAGGAGAATTAGTTTTTTTCATAAAACTTGATTGTATCTTGTAAACCATCATTAAAATTGATTTTTGGTGACCATCTTAATATTTTTTTTGCTTTAGAAATATCTGGATAAATTTTAATTATTTCGTCTTTTCTCAGCTTTATTTTTCCAAACTTTGGTTTACCTCCATTAAGTTTTTTTATCAAAAGATTAATTATATCTTTTATTTTTTTTGGTTTTCCAGATCCAATATTTATTATCTCTCCTTTTGCTTTTTTATTGTTTAAACATTTTAAGATTGATTTAACTACATCGTACACATGAACAAAATCTCTTAACTGTTTTCCATCTGAACAATCAAAAGATGCTTTTTTAATACATGCTTCAATGACAATTGGTATAAATCTGTTTATATCCTGCCTTGGTCCATAAGCTTGGTACAATCTTAAAACAGTGACTGGAAATTTATTTTTTTGGTACAAATTAATTAAATGTTTAGAAGCTAAAAATTTTGATTTTGAATAAATTGATTTTGGGTTTCCCACCATATTTTCTTTATGAGGTGAACTCAACATGCCATATTCGCCACTACTACCTAATTGAACAAAAGATTTTATTTTGGTGTTTAAAAATAAGTTACTTAAATTTTTACACCCTTTGAAATGACTGTTATAAGTTTTGGATTTATTTTTGTGATCCACATATCCCCCCAAATTGACCACATAATCAAATGAGAGTGGAAGAACTTTTAAATCTTTTTTTCTTGCTATATCTCCTGTAAGATATTTTACTTCTTTTAAATATCTTATTTTTTTTGGAAGATTTTTTGAGAAGCTAAAGACTTTCCAGTTTTTTCTTAAGCACATTTGAGCTAAGAAAAAACCTATAAAACCAGTTCCCCCAACAATCAGAATTTTCTTATTTTTTTTCAATTGAATTTGTTTTTTTTGTATAACTCTTCTAGAACATTTTTATCTCGTAAAGTATCCATACATTTCCAAAAACCATTATGTTTGAAAGCATAAAGTTGTTTTAATTTTGTCGCTCTTTCAAGAGGATCTTTCTCTAATATAACTTTATCACCTTTTATAAACTTAAAAAAATTAAAATTTGTTACGAAAAATCCTCCATTAATCCAACCTTGGGTTACTTGAGGTTTTTCTTTAAATTTATTTACTCTATTTTTTTTTATTGTAATTTCTCCAAATCTAGCTGGGGGTCTAACAGCAGTGACGGTAATCAATTTTCGGTTTTTTTTATGAAATTGTTTTAACCTCTTAAGGTTTACATTGGAAATACCATCACCGTAAGTAAACATAAAGTCTTCATTTTTATCTATAAATTTTGACATACGTTTAATACGACCACCAGTTAAAGTATTTTTTCCAGTATAAGATAAAGTGATTGATACATTTTTATTTTTCAATTTATGGGTGAAGGATTCATCAAATTTTTTGAAGTTTTTAAAATAATTTTTAACTACATAACTTTTATATCCTAAAGCTATAAAAAATTCTTTATGGCCATATTTTAAGTAATGACTTATTATATGAATAAGAATTGGTTTTTTTCCAATTTTAATCATAGGTTTTGGTATAGTTTTTGTGAACTCAGAAATTCTAGTTCCTTTGCCTCCTGCTAATATAATTATTTTCATTTTAAAACCTTAAACTTTCAAACAATATTTTTTTTAAATCTTCTTTTTTTAGATCTACAGGATTATTTTTCAATCTTTGAATATTTATTTCTTTTAATATTTTTTTTATAAGATTTTTATTTTGATCTATTTCACCTCTTTTTAAGGCAACGCCTGAATCGGCTTTCAATACCTTCAATAATTTGTCAAATTCAAAGATATTTTTAGTGTTTGCTACTTTAAATAATTTATTGAATCTTAAATTTATATTAAACTTTGTTTTTGATTTATCTTTATTAAAATAATTAAATCTTATAAATTCATTGAAAGTAATTGAAACTGCTCTGCCATGACTTAATCCATAGTGTGCGGTAAAAGGATAAGATAAAGCATGTGGAGCGGTTGTTCTTGAGATAGCTATTGCCTCTCCTGCAAAATTTGCAGCTTTTGACATTTGTTTTGCATTTTGCATTGTAGGTTTTTTTACAAATTTAAGAAAATTTTTTAATGAAAGTTTTAGTGATGCAATTGCAAACTTAATACTTTTACTATTCGATTTTCTTGACATTAATGACTCTATTGCTTGAGCAATTGCATCAAAGCCTGATGAAGCTCTAATCTCTTTATTACATTTTATAATTAGTTTTGGTATTAAGATAAATTTATCTGGTCGCAAAGAAAAATTTTCAATAGAGTGCTTAATTTTATTTATATATAAAACTGCGTTCGGTGTTACCTCAGCACCAGAACCAGCGGTTGTAGGTAGTGCAATTAGTTGAGCTCTTTTTCTGAAAATTAATTTAGAGTTACTTATTTTTTCTTTAAGTTTTGAGGTAGACGTAATATTATTTGCTATTTTAGCGTAGTCTATTACAGATCCTCCCCCAACTGCAATAATAAGATCGGGTTTAAACTTATCTAATCTAAATAATATTTTTTTTAGCTCGGCTATTTCTGGAAATGATTTTTTTTTTAAAAATATTTCATATTCATAATATTGAAATAAATTCACCAACATCCTATTAATACCATGTAAATAAAAAGTTTTTTTTCCTGATATAATAAATACTTTCTTGAAATTTTGCTTTTTAAGAATTTTTGAAAATGTTTTGTTAAGCTCTAATAAATCTAAAATCATCTAAATTTTTTTCATAAATTTTTTTTTAATTTCTATGAGATTTTTAGGTCTTGTTAAGTCATCAATTGATCCTTTTTTTGTAACGACTTCAAAAAAAATTGGACCTTTAGATTTTAAGAAATATTTAATTTTTGATCTAAATTCTTTTAAGTTTTTTGCTTTAATATATTCTTTATATCCTACTGAATAAGATAATTTTTCAAAATTCACTTTATCAATTCTCGTGCTTTGGCCTCCTACAGATTCGTGAGACCTATTATTAAATAAAATATGTTTAAAATTTCTTTTAGCAAAATATCCATTAGAAATAATTGAGCCTAAGTGCATTATTAAGGAGCCATCTCCATCTAAACATATAGTTTGAGATTTTGTCTGGATTGAAACACCTAATGATAGACTTCCAGCGTGTCCCATCCCACCAACCATATAAAAACTATTAATATAATTATTGTTTTTTCTCTCTTGAAGTAAATTTAATTCTCTCGAAGTATATCCAGTTGTTGAAATGATATTTGTTTTTTTTCTGATCTGGCTTATTAACTCATTTAAAAAATCAATTCTTTTTATATGGCTTTTTAAATTTCGATTTTTACTAAAATTTGTAGAGATAGAATTCTTTTTTATTAAACATGCAATAATCTTACTTTTTTTTTTTGAATAATCTATGAGTTTACTTAAATCTTTAAGATCTTTTTTTTGATTTAAATTACAAAACTTTATTCCCAAAAGATTTAAAAGTTTTTTTGTTATAAGACCTTTTACTTTGTGTTGCGGTTCATCTTTTTGACCAGGTGCTCCTCTCCATCCAATCATCAATAATATTGGTATTGAATATACCTTTGAGTGAGCTAATGAGGACAAGGGGTTAATTGCATTTCCTAATCCAGAATTTTGAAGGTATACGCAGGGTATTTTTTTAGTAGCTAGATAATAACCTAGGGCTATACTTACTGCATTTCCCTCATTTGGCGCAACTATGTGGTTTTTTTTCTTTTCTAAAATTGGAGATAAGTTCTTTAAAATACTGTCAGGAACTCCTGTAAAAAAATCAATTTTTTTTTTTTTAAGAAATTTTATTAATATTTTAGGATTAATCATTCTTTATCAGATTAATGATTTCTTTAATAGGTATAATTTTTTTTTCAAAATCATAGGATCTTTTATTTTTTAAAATAGAATTAGCTAGATTAACCATGGCTGGATAAGACGCTCTCATCATATGGTTCGCATAAATTATAATTTTAATTCCATATTTCGATAAAGTTTTTTCGTAAGTCTTTGAATAAGAAGAAGGAACAGCAACTATTGGTTTGTAAAATTTTGACTTTGTAAATTTTTTAGCAAACGAAATTATTTGTTTAGGTGTTTTTTCTTTGCTGTGTATCAAAATAGCATCTGCTCCTGATTTGCTATACATTTCCGCTCTCTTCATCGCATCAGAAAGATTTTTACCTAAAATAAAACTTTCTATTCTTGCAATAATTAAAAAGTCATCTGAAATTTTTGTGTTTCTAGCTTTTTTAATTTTTTTACAAAAGTTTTTAATTGTGTCTTGTTTTGCTCCTTTTTGATCTGCAAACAAAGAATTTTTTTTAAGCCCAATTTTATCTTCAATAATTACAGCTGAAACACCCATTCTCTCTAAAGTTTTTACCATAAACGCAATATGTTCAAGTCTTCCACCATTGTCTGCATCAAAAATTATTGGTTTTGTTGTTACGTCTAAGATCTCATTTAAACCAGACATTCTTGTAGAATAATCGACTGACTGATTATCAGGTTTTCCTCTAAGAGCAGAGTCAGTTAAGCTTGAAGACCACATTCCATCAAACTCTTGGAAATTATTTTTTTCAATTAATTTAAGATTTTCTATAATAAGACCAGTTAATGGACTATGAGATTCCAATATTCTAACAATTTTTTTTGCTTCAAGTAGTCTCGATAACTTTGATTTCCTAATATCTGGTGTTGTACCAATATCTAAAATCTTTTTTTTAATAATCGTAGACGAAATATCTTTAGTATATTCAGGCTCAATTAATTTGCCTTTCCATTTTTTTAAGGTTGAGATAACCTGAGATCGAGTTTTTTTTTGAATTCCTTTTCTCCAGTCATCGCCATGAACTACATAGTGAGGTTTTAACTTTAAAAGATTTGGTCTGTAATCTAAAGTTTTTTGTGGTATTAATTTAAACACATATTTAATATTCTTTAAAACTATCTCTCGCTGTTTGTAATTTAAGTGAGGTATTTTTTTATAACTAGCGATCGCTTCATCTGTCAAAAGCCCTACAATTACTTTTCCTAATTTATTTGCTTGTTCTAAAATATTAATATGTCCTTCATGTAAAATATCTGCAGCAAGACCAACGTATACAATTTTTTGATTTTTGTTCATTTAAGTTGTGAAAATTTTTATTTTTTTATCCTACGTATTTTATTAAATAATTCAATTGATATTTGATTAATTGTCTTATCAAAATTATTTTTAATTTTTATATCAGGTTTCTTTGGAAATTCAGCTTTTATATCTCTACCAACTAGATTTTTTTTTTCTTTATAAATTTTTTTTTTTCCTTTACTAATAATTTTTTTTACATCAGACTCAATGTAAATTTCAATATAATTACTTAAATTTTTTCTATTCATCTTTCTTACAGTATGAAACATTCCTATTAAATTGATTATAATGTTGATTCCTTGATCAGTAATATGTTTTGAAAATTTACTAAAACTTATACCATTTCTTAATCTTGATGCTCGATCGTATTTATTCAAATTGAAAATATTTCTCATATCATCTCCACTTATCAAGACTGTTGGACCGTATTTTTTTTTTATTAAGGGAAAAATTTTTTTTGATATGGCTGTTTTTCCAGATCCTGATAAGCCTGTTACCCAAAAAAGTATTCCTTTTTTTCTTAAGAATTTATTTTTTTTCCTCATTTTTATTTTATTTGGCTTATACCTTTTTGATCAATATTAAAAATTTTATTACAGTTTTTTAAGTTTTCCTTTTTATGTGTAACTAAAATTACTGTCTTATCATCAAAATATTTACTGATATCATTAATAATTTTTTTTTCAGTTATCTCATCTAATGCAGAAGTTGCCTCATCAAAAATAAGTATATCCGGATCGTTATACAATGCCCTAGCAATTCCAATTCTTTGTTTTTGACCTCCAGATATTCGAGAGCCGTTTTTTCCGATTAATGTGTTTAATCCAAATTTAGAATCTTTACAAAAATCTGATAAATTTGAGAGTTTTACAGCATTTTCAATTTTTTTATCATCAATTTCATTTTCTGGTACTCCGAAAGCAATATTTTTTTTTATGCTATCGTCTATTATAAAAACATCTTGCGGCACACAACCTATTGATTTTTGCCAAGCTTGCTTAATGTCATCTATATTTTTTCCATCAATAACAATATTTCCTGAATTAACTGGTAATAATCCCATGATAATGTCTAATAATGTACTTTTTCCAACACCACTCTTGCCGATAATACCTATTTTATCTTTAAAATTAAAATTCAAGTTAAGACTGTTAAAAATATTTTCATTACTATTTAATTGAAATTTTTTTTTATAGGTGAAAATAATATCTTTTAACTCTACTTTTTGATTAAAAGTAAATGGAACATCGGTATTTTTCTTCTGTTTTTTAAAATATTCAAAATTATCAAAATCATGTCTTAATTTAGCTACGGGTTGAATAAGAAAAACGTATCTTTGTAAACAATTAGCAATTTTAATAAATGAAGGTATTAATCTATAGCCTGCAATAAGAAAAACACCTAGTTCAGGTATTATATTCTTTAAATTATTATTTTTGCTGAGAAAAAATGTTAAAATTAATACTAATATAAGAAGTATTAGAATTTCATAAATAGGTTTTGTAATAGATTTTCTATACTCAATTGATTGATTGATATTAGCTAATTTATAATTAATACCGAAAAATTTTTCTTTAATGTAATCCTTAGTGTTAGTTAATTCATAAATTTTATTACCTGACAGTCCCTCGTATGCAATATTAAGTTTATTTCTAGAAAAGTTAACCCTTTCTCTTCCCATTTGGGAAATTGGATTATTATTTATTTTTTGAAAAAAAATAGAAAAAATTATTAAAAATAAAAAAATAATAATTATTGTGAAAGGTTGAATCGAAAGTAGATAGCCTAATACTACAACCAAAACGATAATTTCCAAAATTATGGTTGCAACGGAGTCAAGTACTCCATTTAAATTTGCAGTTTCTTCTGTAAGGTTTTTTATAATTTCAGAGATATTAGATCTTAAATGGTAAAGCTTAGGCAAGCTCATATATCCATCAAAAAGTCTTGAACTTACATCAGTAACACAGTGTGCTTTAAAATAAGTTTCTTTTTTGTAATATATTAAATAAATTAATGTTTTAACAAAAAAAAGTGAAAAAAATATTAATATTAAAGTTATTTCTAAACTATAAAAATCAGGTAGCATCTTTGCAATACTTAATAAATAATTTGACTCATTATTTGAGTCAGAAAAAAAATTAAGAGTTTGGTACATAACGCTTAAAGATAATAATTCAAATATCGAAGATAAAACCATTAGTGCAACAATCACAACTAGTTTTTTTTTAAAAAAAGGTGATATGATCTTATTAATATTTTTTAAATTTTCCATTAATTAACTATTAATTTTATCAATTAATCCTATTCTATTTTTTGAAGAGGGAAGTAATTCTTTTTTTAGAGATAAATAAATTTTACTATTAGATGCTGCCTTCCACCAATCTTCTAAATTATCGAAATTATTATTAACGAATTTTCCAGCCTCAATAGGATTATTAAATAAAATATTAATTTTTTTTAAATTTAAAATCTTTTTTCTAGTCTTAGTTTGAAGATGATCTACGCCAGTATCTAATAATATAAATGGAGCTCCTATATACATCAATTCACATAAAGCAGTAGAAACATCATTAATGATAATTATTTTGTAAATATTGAAAAGATTTTTTTTACTCTTTACGAATAAATCCTTGTTCCTGTATCTTTTAAACCAAAATCCAGATATAATAGCCTCATTATTTGGATAAGGTTTAATTCTTACTTTTCTTTTTATATTTTGTTTAAGTGAATCATAAAATATATAGTTACTATTTAAATTAGGATGATACTTAGCTCGAAGATTGTTTTTATAATTAGGCCTATCTTGAAACATTGATGGGTATATTAAGATATTTTTCTGCTCAAAATTTTTAATTTTGTATTTCTTATACCTATCGAAAATTGTTTCTTTCGTAACTTCTTTATCATACCATCCCAAAAATTTTGATGAGTACTTTTTTTGGTAAATTTGATCATAAATTAATCTTCCTTTTATTTCTTTACCCATAAATCCATGTTGAAGAGAGATTACTTTTTTTTTCTGATTAAGAAGTTTTACAGATAAAAATTTAAACATATCGTCATACATAATAGATCCACCGCTTCCTAAGGATGGCAAATTTGATAGTTTTTTACTTTCTGAAAAATATAATTTAAAATTTTCTATATAAGACGCTGGTATCACGTCCCCAGCGATAATATTAAATATACGATCAATAAAATCTCTTTCTTTTACTTTTATTAATTTTCTAATTTTTAAATCTTTTTTAGTATAAGGCACGTTGTAATCGAAAATATAATTAGATGGTATATTTATGAATTGACCAAAATTTTTAAAAAATAAAATTAAAGTATTTTTCAGTCCTAAATAGCCGTTTAGAAATAAATTAGGTTTAAATATTTTAATATAAAATCTTACTATATTTCTAAAAATTGGAAGATAGAAACTTTCTTTCAATAATAAATTTTTTTTCAGAATCTTGTTTTTTCTTTTTACTCTTTTGATAACTTCGAAACCTAAATTTTTTGCAATTAAGTATCTGATATAAGCGTATCTGTTATCGCTATGATAAGAGTTGGAAAACTCTATCATGCTTAAATAAAAATTATTGAGTGACTCTTCTGAAATTAAAATATTTTTTTCTTTTTTTAAAATTTTTTTAAAATTATTCGTTTCAATTATGATAGGATTAATAATTTGAAATAAAAAATTATCTAAAATTAATCCCCAATCTTTTTCTTTAAGTTTTTTTTTATGTATAAAATTTAATTTGGGCGATAATTCTTTTCTATAAGTATCAATTTTATTGTGAAGTTTAATTGTATTATATTTAGTCTTACTTAAATTTTTTAGGCTAAAAAAGAAATTTTTTTTTTTCATTTTTTTATTTTTTGGGTACAAATAATATAAATATTCATCATAAAAAATTATATTTTTTTTCGAGATATCATCATTGTTTTTAATGATAAGAATTTTTTTTTTCATTTTAAAGCCTTAAATATTTTTCTAGAAAAAATTACCTTTTGACTTTTCCTCTCTTAATTTAAATCTAATAATATCCTCTGCAGAAGAAGATAAATTTATATTATTGTTTTTTGCGAATTCGTTTAAATAATTTAATTCTGATATAGTATTCACATCAAACTTAAAATTTGGATAAGCAAGTTTTTTCGGAGCTTTTAATGATAAAATTTTAAATTTTTTTTTGTTATCCCAAATATATTTAGTAATATGCTCTCTTTGAAGTTTTTGTTTTGCTTTATCTGATAGTCTTTTTAAAATTTTAAATGAAAAAATTTCAGCTCCAAATCCATCAGCGTAATTACTTTTTAATTTATTTTGATGATTACAGATATAATCATATTTTTTTGACGAAAACTTTTTGATAAGTAAATCTAATTGTTTAAAATGAATAAATGGGTTATCCGCGCAAACTCTAATTATAATGTCTATATTATAAAATTTTGCAGCCTTATAAAATCTATCTAAAACATCATCGGTTTTTCCTCTGAAAATTAAAATCTTATTTTTTTTTGCTATTTTCTCAAAAATTTTATCTTTTTTACTCTTTGTTGTTGCTAAAATAATTTTTCTAATTTTTCTTGATTTTTTAATTCTTTTTATTACCCAATCAATAATTCTTTTATTCGAAATTTTTTTTAAAGATTTACCAGGTAATCTCTTAGATCCCATTCTAGCTTGAATGATTACTGATAGATTTTCCATTATTATCTTTTAAAATCATCCCAATTTAAAGCTTTATTAGCTTTGATTTCCCTTTTGGCTTTTTTCCCAATTACTTTTTTCCAATGATTTGCTGGTATACCTATATTAGGCCTCAAAGTGACTAGATCTCTCTCATTAATTATTGAGTTTTTTTTTATTAAGTTTTTTGCAACTATCGCTCTTCTAGCGAATTTTCTTGATTTTCTCTCACTTATAAGGACTTCCTTTTGATATTTTCTTCCTAAGATTTGTTTTATCTTTTTTAAATTATCAGATAGATTTAAAAGATCTTTCATATCCATAGAATGATAATGGTCATTACCCTTTAGTTTTTTATTATATGTAAAATGTTTCTCAATAACTTTTGCACCTAATAAAAATGCTGAGGTTATATTAATCATTTCTTTACTAGGCAAAGTGTGGTCGGAGTATCCAATTACATATTTAGGAAATTCTTTTTTTAAACTTAATATCATGTTTAAGTTGGCATCATTATCCAATGTTGGGTAATTAAGTATACAGTGCATAATTACAATTTTTTTTGTACCTTTTTTTAAAATTTTAATCGCATTTTTTATTTCATCTACATTGGATGCTCCAGTTGAGACCAACACTGGTTTTTTCTTTTTAGATATTTTTTCTAATAAAGGGTAATTAGTAATATCTGAGGATGATATTTTAAATGCTGGTACTAATGGAGATAATTCATCTACAGCTTCAAGATCAAAAGGAGTAGATAAAAAATCAATATAATTTTTTTTACAATAAATAGACAATTTTTTGTAATCGCTATGAGTGAATTTATCAAACCTAGAAAATAATTCGTATTGAGATTTTGTCTTTTCTTTAGAAGTATCCCAGTAAGCTGCAGAGTCTATTCTTGCAATTTTTTCTGCTTTATAAGTTTGAAATTTGACTGCGTTAGCGCCACCTTTTTTGGCTTGAATAATCATTTTTTTTGCCAACTTTAATGAACAATTATGATTAACACCCACTTCAGCAATTATGTAGGGTTGATTTAAATCTTTAATTTTTTTGTAATTAAAAATCATTTTTTTAGCTGATGTTTTTTTGAGAGATTTTTTAAATGAATTCTCATTTTTTTTTTATTTTTAGTGATATTATTAGAATGTTGTCTATATCTATAAAGTGGCACGCTTATTCTATTAATATTATGATTTTTAAGATATCTTATTCTTAGATCTTTATCTTCATGGACTTTGAATTTTTTATCATAAAGTCCAGTTTTAATTAATGTCTCAACTCTAAACATTATTCCACAACCTATAGGGTCTTTAATTGAGTTCATTGTTTTAATTACATTCTCTTTTTCATCTACTAAATAATAATCACAGCAGACTGAATCCATTTTTGGATTATAGAGTAAAAATGTTTGCAAAAAATTTAAAAATTCTCTATTTACGTAATCGTCAGAGTCTACCCTAACTATAAATCTTCCTTGTGAAGCTTTTATACCTCTGTTTAAAGAGTAAGGAAGCCCCATATTTTTTTTATTGTTAATTATTTTTATATTATCCTTAAATTTTGATAATATTTTTATAGTATTGTCCTTACTGAAATCATTTACAACTATAATTTCGTAATTTTCTCTATCTATTGACTGGTCTAATAGTGATCTTAAGCATCTTCCGATGTATAACTCTTGATTAAATACTGGAACTACAATTGAAATTGAAATTTTTTGACTCATGGTATTTAGCTAACAGCTTTAATTAAACTTTTTTTAATTGCATTAATTTGACTCTTTTTCATTTTTACAAATATAGGGATCGAAACAGATTTTTTCAAAATCTTCTCTGACTCTTTTAAGGAATTTTTAAAATTCTTTTTATAAAGTTCTTTGATATGAGACCATAGACCTGCAAAATGCCAACTATAAGCTTCGGGTAAAATTTTTGTGGAAATTCCTTGTTTTAAAAGTTCTAGTCTACATTTTTTGGCAATATCATTATTTTTTACAAATATAATTAAGGCGTCAGCTGATATTTTACTTCCTGTAGGATACTTTCTCCTACTAATACCCGGAATAGATTTAATTTTATTCCAAATAAGGTCATGGTTCATTTTTTGTTTTTTTACGATATAATTTAATTTCTTAAGTTGAGCTAAACCTACGGCCCCCTGCATCTCTGTCATCCTAAAATTAAAACCGCTAGATTTTCTGGTATCTTCCCATCTTGGAAATTTTGGATTATTTTCATGACCGTGATCGTGCCAAGCTTTAGCTATTTCATAATTCTTTTTTGATTTAAATAACAACATTCCACCTTCACCTGTTGTTAGAGTTTTAGCAAAATCAAAGGAATAAGCTCCAATATCACCCCATGTTCCCAAGAATTTGTTTTTGAATTTACCACCGCATCCCCACGCAGTGTCCTCTATGAGTAATAAATTATGCTTTTTGCAGATACTTTTTATTTTATCTACTTGAGCTGGAACACCTAACATATGTACTACTATAACTGCTCTCGTTCTTTTGCTTATTTTTTTTACAAGATCATTGGGGTCCATATTCATTGTTTCATCAATATTGGTACATATTGGTGTTGCACCAGACTCTACAATTGACTCCACCGTTGCAACAAATGTAAATGATTGTGTTATAACTTCGTCGTTCTTTTTTAAGTTTAAAGTTGCTAATGCAACTCTAAGAGCTGCTGTACATGACGTTACAGCTAAAGCATAATTAGATTTAAATTTTTTTGCAAAATTTATTTCAAAATCTCTTACTTTAAATATACCTTTTCTTTGTTTGTCAAAACCCATCCTAAACAAAGTTTTACTTTTTTTAAAAACTTCACTTACTTGTTTAAATTCTTCTTTATCTAATATTTCGTAGCCAGGCATTTTAGGCTAATTGCCTTTTTAATGATTTTTCGTAAATTTTCTTTTCTTTTTTATTTATACTGCTAGACCTACCAATATATCGAACGGTCAACCCTACTCTACTTTTGTCACTTAAGTTTCTATTACTACCGTGGGCTACTAAACAATGATGAATTAAAGCATCGCCCATATTAAGAATTGGAGTAACTTTTTTACATTTTTTTAGTTTATTCAAATTTTTTATGACTTGTGAAGTTCCAGGAACATATGAAGGTTTGTGCTGTATTAATCCTAGTTTTTGTGAAGATTGATAATAAAAAATTGCACCATTTTTTTTATTACTTTTATCAAGTGCGAGCCATACAGTAACACCTTTCGAATTATCTAAGTTCCAAAAACGATTATCTTGGTGAATTGGAACTGCACGTCCTACTTTTGGAGGTTTAGCAAACACTTCTGCTCCAAAATTTTTAATTTTTTCACTCATCAAAAATTCAATGATATCTTTTAGTTTTTTGTTTTCCCTTATCTTTTTAATATATGGCCATTTTAAATGATGTATTGAATTTAAAATGTCCATTGAACCTTTGGCAAAATGTCTTTCTCGTTTACCAAATTTCCTCTTATTAGACAGTAAATAATTAAATAAGTCATTTTTTAGTCTTAAAGTTTTTTTTTTTGTCAAAAAATTCTTTAAAGTTACAAAACCATTTTTATCAAAATGTTTTTTTAATTTTTCTAAATTTTTCATTTTGTTGTTAAACGGGTGTAAAAGAAAATTTATTT
>MDTA01151162.1_pt1 | contig 14449 bp, 7 predicted proteins | sample 811151 | NCBI WGS metagenome assembly MDTA01 (sample SAMN05326648, study PRJNA326480) | marine metagenome | isolation source: seawater | place: Indian Ocean: South | collected 2010 | reverse complement strand
GCCATGCGTCCGAGCTTCCTCCCGGAACAGTTCGAACATCGAGAATCCGCTGAGATCACCACTCATTGGAAGACCGCTTCCATGGTGTCAAGAAGCGCTGTCGTATCGATCACATGTGCGGGGCCCCGTGGTGTCTCGACTTCGGACGTGATGAATGGTGAAGAGGTGTCGTTCGACCAGGAAGATGGATCCGACATCTCAACTCCGTACACCTTGTCGACGATGATCGCCCATGACGCTTCCGAGGAATCCGGTGGTGACAGAATCAAGAGTCTCGGAACACGATCGACTTCCTGATGATCGGTATCTAGGCCGATGGCGGTGGCCAGTTCGATCAATGGAACCAGTTCGCCGTCTGCAGCAGCGAGCCCTTTGAGAAGGGGCCCATGTCTGTGTGGTACACGATGGGTGTATCCAACGGTCCCGACACTTCCAATACAGGCTGCTGGAAGTGCGAGTTCACGGCCGGCGTGTCTGAAAAAGAGAAAACTTGGATGAGCCGGAAGTTCAGATGAATCGGGATTCCTCAGGATGTCGAGCCAGTCGGCGACCTCTTCTCGTGTTTTCGAGCGAGTCATCTTTCTGGAATCATCTGAATGTTCCTGAGTGGTCATCGGAGGTCTCATGGTACCGGCCCCGAGGCGTTGAAGGCTTCAGAAAGGGCTACACTGGCCCAGTCAACAACAGGACGCTCTCTGTCATGGTTTTCTTCCTATTCATTTCATCCATGCTCGTGTTCCAGGGGCCGGGTCAATCGACTGCTGCTCCACAGCCTCGTGCAGTCGAGGACATCGACATCGAGGTCTGGGCGGAGACGCCCGACATCACGGATCCGGTCGCATTCTGCATCGATGACACGGGTCGAGTCTATGTCGCCGAATCGTTTCGACAGGAGCATGGTGTGGAAGACAATCGTTCTCAGCCATACTGGCTGCTGGATGATCTCGCGGCCACCACCATTGAAGATCGCCTTGAAAAATACAGGAAGTGGTCTGACAAGCGTGCCAACGGCATGCAGTGGTACACCGAGAAGGAAGATCGCGTTCGACTTCTCCAGGATTCCAACGGTGACGGGCGTGCAGATCTCGTGAAGCCCTTCGCCGTCGGATTCAACGAAGTGCTTGACGGCACGGGTGCTGGTCTGATCGTGAATGGCGATGAAGTCTGGTACACGTGTATTCCCCATCTGTGGCGATTGCAGGATCAGGATGAAGACGGGATCGCGGAACTGAGGGACCCGATCCATTCGGGATTCGGAGTACGAGATGCGCTCCGAGGGCACGACATGCATGGATTGGCATGGGGGCCGGATGGTCGCATCTACTGGTCCATCGGGGATCGTGGGTACTTCGTCGAAACCGATGAGGGCCGGACGCTGTCCAACCCGCGAACAGGTGCCATCTTTCGATGTGAACCGGATGGATCCAATCTCGAGGTGTTCTGCACGGGCTTGCGCAATCCGCAGGAAATCGCCTTTGACCGGTATGGCTATCTCTTCACCGGAGACAACAACTCCGATGGTGGTGATCGGGCGAGGATGGTCTACTGCGCGGAAGCCAGCGAGACCGGATGGGAAATGAACTATCAGACACTGGGGGGCTCGAACAACAGGGGCCCCTGGGATCAGGAAGGACTCTGGAGGACTGCGCATGCAGGCAGGCCGGCGTGGAGTCTTCCGCCACTGGCGCATGTCGGTTCAGGGCCTTCGGGATTCGTGTTCTATCCAGGGCAGGGTCTGTCCGATCGATATGACGATCACTTCTTCATGTGCAATTTTCTTGGTGGTCCCACCAACAGTGGTGTGATCGCCATGCAGATGGTTCCGGACGGAGCCGGTTTCAAGGTCGAGGATGTCCACGATTTCGTGACCGGCATTCTCTGCACAGACGTCGACTTCGACTGGGACGGCAGCATGCTTGTGTCGGACTGGGTCGAAGGCTGGTACAGCACGCAGACCGGTCGGATGCTTCGCCTGACTGATCGCAACGCTTCAGGAAACGAAGATCTGGTTCGAACCGCGGAGCTTGTCGCGAGGGGCATTCAGAATGAGTCCCAGGATGTTCTCATTGAACTGCTTGGACATGCTGATCGCCGAGTTCGGCGCAAGGCACATTATGAACTCGCCTACCGTGGCGAGTCTTCCGTACAACCACTGAAGGCGGTCATCGAAGACAGCAGTCGGGAACAGATCGCGAGGATTCACGCGCTCTGGGCGCTTGGCATGATCGCCCGGTATGGGGACTGGACCGAAGAGGATGCATCACACCCTCTGGAGATCGTCCGGGAAATCGCATGGGATGATGATCCCGAGATCCGGGCCCAGGCTGCGCGTGTCCTCGGTGACGAGTCGTATGCGCCAGCCCGTGAGGATCTGGTCGGTCTGATGTTCGATGAATCCTCCCGAGTGGTGTACCAGGCCACCATGGGGCTTGGCCGGATTGGAGTGTCCGAAGACATCGATTCCATCATCGAGATGCTCTGGTCGAACGACAATGAAGATGAATGGTTGAGGCATGCCGGTGTGGTCGCGCTTTCAAGAATCCAGGATCATGAGCGATTGCTGGAGTTGCTTGGAGATCCGATGCCTGCCGTACGTCTTGCTGCGGTGCTGGCACTGCGCAGGCTGAAGGATCCATCCGTCGCACTGATGCTTCGAGATTCGGATGCACTCATTGCTGCCGAGGCGGCTCGTGCCATCTACGATGTTCCCATTCAGGAAGGCAAGCAAGCGCTGGCGGATCTGTTGCCCACGCTTCTGTCGGATGGTTCACCGACGATTCCGGATCAGGACGTGGTCGTCGAGATCTTCGAGGACGTCGGACCCCTGGGCGCAGAGGATCTGATGGTTCATGACGTCTTTGAAGGTGATCCAGACGAGATTCTGGACCTCACCGGTTTCGTGATGAATCCCAGTCAGCGCGATCGATTCGTAACTCGGATGACCGGTCGAGTCGTCCCGCCATTGACCGGTGAATACCGGTTTGCTCTGACGAGTGATGATGCGGCCGTGCTTCATGCGTGGCCTGAAGATGAACCTGAAGCCAGTATTCGCCTGTCACATGTGAAGGCCTGGACTCCTGTCGACACCTGGAACGCTGAACCGGGACAGCTGTCGAAACCAGTTCACATGAAGGCGGGTGTTCCATGGATTCTCGAGGCCAGACACAGTGATGGAACCGGCAGTGACCATCTTGCGATCGGTTGGAGGCTGCCTGATGGAACATGGCAACGACCAATCGGAGCGCCGGTCGTCGATCGGACCAGGCAGGCGATTCTCAGACGAAGTCTGGCGGCAGCGCTGGAATGCGGTGACCCGGAGCGGATTGAGATCGTCTCGAGGATCGCGTTGGATGAATTTCAATCGGATGTCATCCGGGCAGAAGCGATGGAGATTCTGCGTCAATGGCCATCGCCTGATCCGCGCGAGCGCGTTCATGGAAGATTCCAACAGACCGCTCAGACGCGACCTCTGGAGACATGGAAGTCAGCCATGTCCAGCGTGCTTCCTGCACTGTCCCCATCGGATGAAGTCGTCGCTGCACCGGCCCGTGAGATTGCCGGAGCACATGACCTTCAGCTTGATACCCGGTTGCTTGTGAATACCCTGAAGGACGAGTCGGCGCAAACGGATCACCGAATCTCGATGCTGAGACTTCTGGTTCGTGATGAGGGAACGCGATCGGACTCCATTCAGACAGCACTGGACAGTGGAAATCCAGTCGTCCGGTCCGAGGGACTTCGATTGAAGGCACAATGGGATCCTGATACGGCGGTTCCGCTTGTCATCGAAGCCATGACCTCCACGGATCGACACCAACGCAAGGCTGGCATCGAATCAGCGGCGTATCTGTCGGATGATGAAAGTGCACAGGTCCTGGCAGACAGCCTTGAGAACATTGCGAAGGAAGACAGCGCACTGGCCATGGACATCGTTCTGGCAGCCAGAAAGCGTGATGATGCTCGGCATCGGGATCTGCTTCGAACATGGGATGTTTCCTCCGAGGCGGGTTACCCAGAGATCTACCGATTGAGCGATGCCGGAGGTGATCCGGTCAAGGGGCGTGAGCTGGTCTTCTACCATTCGAGTGCGGCGTGTCTTCGATGTCACGTGGTTGAAGGAACAGGTGGGACGGCCGGACCTTCTCTGGACGGCATCGCGAATCGCCAGGATTCCGATGGACTGGTTCGGTCGCTCCTCGAGCCCCAGGCGGAGATCACGGAAGGTTACGGAACGGCCTCAGCCATGCCGGGCATGGCACAACATCTCGATCCTTCGCAACTTCGTGATGTGATCGCCTATTTGAAGACTCTTCGGGAGACTTCAGAGTGACCGGCTGCACGGACTGACCGAGGGCTGGTATTCTCGCGAAATGATGATTCTTGCCGGCCTTGCTTTCCTTCTTGCAACGTTCCAGACAGTGGCTGATCCGGGTGATCCTGTTTTCGGACAAGGCGATCGAATTGCCATCGTCGGAAACACCTTTGCGGAACGAATGCAGCTGGATGGGCAATTCGAATCACTGCTTCATGCAGCTCATCCTGGCCATCGGTTGAGCATTCGAAACTTCGGTTGGAGTGGCGATGAAGTCTCTCTTCAGCCGCGACCGCTCAATTTCATCGGGATGAAAGAGTGGCTTTCAAATCATGAAACGGATGTGATCATCGCGTGTTTCGGCATGAATGAATCCTATTCCGGAGATGATGGACTTGATGGATTCAGCCGAGATCTGGACGCGTGGATCACCACACAACGTGCCAATACATACAACGGATCGACGCCGCCCAGGATCATCCTGGTGTCCCCGATTGCGCATGAAGATCTTGGTGAACCATTGCCGGATGGTGTGGAACATAATTTCATCCTTCAGAGATATGTCGACGCGATGCGTCGGGCGGCCGTTTCACATGATCTCGTCTTCATTGATCTCTTCACGCCGACACGAGAAGCCATGGATCGTGGTGAAGGCCCGCTGACGATCAACGGGATTCACCCCAACGCCTCCGGTTACCGGCTGGCAGCCTGTTCAATGGCCGAGCAGCTTGATCTCCTTGGACGCCTTGGCAACGACTCCTCGGATGGCGATGCCGTTCAAGATCAGGAGTCGCAGGCGGCGGTTCGTCGAGCGGTTCTTGCCAAGAATCAGCTGTTCTTTCAACGCTGGCGGCCCGTGAATACGGAGTACGTCTACGGACGTCGGCACGAGCCCTATGGATCACAGAATTTTCCGGATGAAATGAAAAAGCTGGATGAACTCGTCAGCGAGGCAGATCAGGTCATCTGGTCACTGCCCCCTGGTGATGTGACCTGCGAGATTCAGGAGGAGGACTATTGATGACTCTCCTGATGCCATTGATTCTGATGACCAGCGTTCTTGGAGCCATGCAGGATGCCGCTCCCAGTCGACCCGAGGATCGCCCCGTGCCATCCGTGGAGGCTGCTCTTGATTCCTTCATTCTTCCTGATGGATACGCGATCAATTGTTTTGCATCCGAAGAGATGTTTCCCGAGCTCGCCAATCCGATCGCGATGACCTTCGATGCGGGAGGTCGACTCTGGGTCGCCGTATCCCCGACCTATCCTCATCTCGAGCCGGGCGAACAGCCACGTGACAAACTGCTTGTCCTCGAGGATGTGGATGGCGACGGCGTCGCCGACAAGCAGACGATCTTCGCGGATGGTCTCTATATCCCGACGGGATTCGTACTGGGTGACGGCGGCGCGTACATCGTTTCCCAGCCGAATCTCCTTCACCTTCGAGATCTTGATGGCGATTTCATCGCAGATGAACAGGAAGTCGTCCTGCACGGATTCGGCGCAGAGGACAGTCACCATTCGATGTCGGCATTCACCTGGGGCCATGACGGCGCGATCTATTTCAATGAGGGAACGTTTCATCACACTCAGATCGAGACACCGTGGGGACCTCGCAGACTTCGGCATGGCGGTGTGATTAGGTACAAGCCCGATACGGAAGAAGTGGACATCGTCGTGAGCTTTCCCTTTGCGAATCCATGGGGACATGCCATCGACCGGTGGGGGCAGAGCGTGATCTCCGATGCCTCCAACGGCTACAACTACTGTCTTGCTCATTTGATGGGTGCCCATACCTATCCGGATGACATCAAGGGCCAGGGTCCGTATCGGAACATCCGATCGTTTACGCCAGGTGCACGCCGCCCCGCATCCGGCAGTGAATTCATCCGTTCATCGCATTTGCCAGAAGAAGTCCAGGGACGATTTGTCACAAGTCAATGCATCGGCTTCCATGGTCTGCGGTGGTACGACCTTGAGGAAGTCGGTTCCGGCTGGCGGACCGAGGCCTTGCCGATGGAGCTCCTTCAGTCGACGGACACGAGTTTTCGACCAGTCAGCATGCAGGTCGGACCGGATGGTGGCTTCTATGTTCTTGATTGGGCCAATCCGATCGTTGGTCACATGCAGTTCAACGTACGTGATGATCGTCGGGACCATGACCACGGGCGGGTCTGGAGAATCACCTATCCGGATCGACCGTTGTCCACGCCTCCGGTGATCGAGGGCGCTTCCATTCCAGAGCAATTGGATCTGCTGAAAGCCTATGAGAATCGAACACGTGCACTCGCACGAAGAGCCCTGCAGGAAGGTGACGCAGATCAGATTCTGCCCGAACTGGATCGCTGGGTCGCTTCACTGGATCCGAACGATCCTGAGTATGAGCACCATCTGGCTGAAGCCCTGTGGATTCACCAGGGGTTGAATCATGTTGATGAATCTCTGCTCGAACGTGTTCTGACGGCGGACGAACCAAATGCTCGAATGGCCGGCATGCGTGTTCTTCGCTGGTGGATGGATGACATCGAGGATCCATTTCCGATGCTCGAACGAGGTGTCCTTGATCCGAACGAGCGGGTTCGTCTTGAAGCAGTCGTGGCACTGGGCCATGTGCCCGATGTTCGTGCGGCGGAACTGGCCGGTCTCGCAACCATTCAGCCGATGGATTCCGATTTCGAGGTGACCTTCAACAGAACACTGGCTGCGTTGAGTCCATGGGGGACGCCCACCGGTGAAGGGACAGCCGCCTGGCGACTTCAGCAGCTTGAAGATGCCGAGCTTCTCGAGAAGCCACTGGATCACTTCGTGGCACGAGAACGACTGAGAAGGCCGGGACTGCAGGTCGATGAGCGACAACGGGCGGTTCAATGGATGGCTGAACGAACCGACCGGACACCGGCTGGTGAACTGGTTCATGGTCTCAGCAAGCTCCATCCGGATCGAGATGCCCTTGATGACGGTCTGTCCATGCTCCTTGAAATACCACGTGCCGAGCTGGCGGAAATCCGGGAGCAACTGCTTGAATTGACGAATGATCCTGCTGCATCATCAAGGCTCAGAGAAGCGGCATGGGCGGCCATTGCAGTGGTGGATTCGAATCTCGAGCAGACCTGGCAACTGGCCGGAACGAGTTCGGACAGCCGTCGCGCAAGATTTGAGCTGATGTCGTCACTGTCAAGATTGTCAGAGCGGGAGGATTCAGCAGATCTTCGCGAGGAGGCATGGAACCTTTCTCGTTCACTGCTCCCGGAACTGTCTGAACTGGATGCCATGCAGCAGGCTCCCGAAGGTCGCTACGTCCGCCTGTCGCTGCCGCGTCCTGGAACGATCACACTGGCGGAGGTAGAGGTCGAGAGCCGCGACAGAAATGTGGCTCTGGGCAAGACAGCCGTCCAGTCGAGTACAGGGTGGGATGGACATGCATCGCTTGCACTGGATGGCAGAACAAGTGGTGTGTTTTCCGATGGGACCTCCACACATACACGCGAAGATGATCCGGATCCCTATTGGGAAGTCGATCTGGGAGAGACTGTTCCGATTGATGCCATCACGATCTGGGGTCGTTCCGAGCGACCCTATGACCAGAGATTGAATGGCTTCTCCATTGAGATTCTGGATGCAGATCGAGCGGTGTCATGGCAAGTGGCGGATCTTCCGGCGCCGCAGTTCCATTCCAGGATCGAGCCAGGACGGTCGTGGGACCATGAACTGGTCGAATCCGCCATGAGAACGATGACATCGATTCCCGGTCGTGAACAGGACGCCATGATCGCCTTGACGCCGTATGCCGCATCCGATGAGACTCCGGATCTCGCGCTGTCGGCCATCGAGGCGATGCAGCCGGTGCCCCAAGCGTTCTGGTCACCTGAACAGGAAGCTTTCAGGATCAAGGAAGTCGACATTCTGGCGGTTGCCGACAGAATGATCTATGACATTCGGCGGTTCGATGTTCAGGCGGGTCAGCCTGTTCGAATCACATTGACCAATGATGATTCGATGCCCCACAATCTGCTGATCTGCAAGCCGGGATCAATGCGAAAAGTCGGAACGGCTGCGGACAACCTTGGTACCGGCCCTGATGCAGTTGCCATGAACTATGTTCCCGACATGAAGGAGATCATGCATGTCCTGGCACTGGTCGAGCCCGATGAGACCGATGACATACTGTTCATCGCTCCAGACAGGCCGGGTCGATATCCATATGTCTGTACCTTCCCCGGTCACTGGCCGATGATGAACGGCGTGATGACGGTGAAACGCAGACCCAGGCAGTGAGAGAGGATGTATCCGTGATGCTTCATTTCATTCTGGTGATTGCCAGTCTCTTCATGTTTCCTGATGACACCCAAGCCAAGGCGGTCGACGCCAAGGCACAGACTGACCAGGTGCTCTCCGTTGGAATCGCCGTAGAGCCTCCATTCGTCATTGACAACAACGGTCGATTCACTGGTGTCTCCATCGAACTGTGGGAAATGGTTGCCAGAGGGATGGGCTGGAAATGGAAGTACGAGACATCTTCTCTTTCGGAACTGCTTGAGAAAGTGAAGAACGGCAAGGTCGATGTCGCACTCGGTGCGATTACACGAACCAGTGCGCGTGAAAAGGAAATGGATTTCAGCGCTTCCTACCTCGATACCGGTGTCACGATGGTGACACTGAAGGAGCCTGTACGAAATGTCTTTGACATCCTCTCCCATCTTGGCGATTCGGCATTTCTTCAGTTGACGGGGTCACTGGTCGTCATCTGCATTCTTTTCGGAATGTTGATCTGGTGGGCCGAGAGACGCCGTAATGCCGATCACTTCGGCGGGCATGCGACGCATGGATTTGGAAGTGGTATCTGGTGGTCGATGGTGACGATGAGCACTGTGGGGTATGGAGACAAGGCACCCCGGACGGCTGCGGGGCGTGTCCTCGGTCTGATCTGGATCTTTCTCTCCATCATTCTGCTGTCGGCCTTCACGGGCACGGTGGCATCCAGCATGACCATGGGACGCATGGGACCCCGGGTCTCCAACATCCAGAATCTCAGAGGGCTCGATGTCGGATCTCTCGATGGATCCGAAGCGACCACCTGGATGAATGAAAACAACATTTCCACAACGCTCTACACGTCCCTGCAGGATGGCATGAACGCCGTCCTTGACGGCTCGATCAAGGTCTTCGTGGGAGACCGTTCGGCGATCAGTTGGCTCGTATCGAAATACGATTCGAATGCGGGTTTGATCATCGAGGGCAACTTCCATCCTGAGCGATTGTGCTATGCCTTTCCTTCAGGCAGTCAGCGAATCGAACCATTCAACATCGAATTGCTCAGTATTCTTGAATCCCGCTCCTGGCGATATCTTCTCGCACAGTATGGCGAGCAGGAACTGCTGATCGAAAAGCAGTGAGCGCTCATGGCCAGGGCATCAGGCCATCAGATCATGAATGACATGTCCATGAACATCCGTGAGCCTCATGTCACGACCACCGACCTTCACTGTCAGTCGGGTGTGATCGATTCCCATGAGATGCAACATCGTGGCATGGAGATCATGGATCTCAACTGGTTTGTCAACGGCCTTGTATCCGAACTCGTCGGTTGACCCATAGGTCATGCCGCCGCGAATCCCGCCGCCCGCCATCCAGATCGTGTAGCCAAAGGGATTGTGATCGCGACCATTGGTGCCCTGGGCAAATGGTGTTCTTCCGAACTCACCGGCCCAGACCACCAGCGTTTCATCAAGAAGACCACGCCCCTTGAGATCCTTCAGCAATCCGGCGATCGGCTGGTCGACCGCTCGTGCGTTGTTCTCATGACCGCTCTTGAGATTGTCATGTTGATCCCAGCGATCACCGTCGACCATCGGACAGGTCAGTTCAATGAAGCGAACGCCTCTCTCGACGAGTCGCCGGGCCAGGAGGCATTGCCGTGCGAAGATTCGGGTGGGTTCATACCGGGCATCCAGTCCATACAGCTTCCGGGTGAGCGGAGATTCGCCATCGATCTCCATCAATTCAGGCACAGCCCACTGCATGCGAAAAGCCATTTCCTGGTTGGCAATGGCGGATTCAATGGCGTCGACTCCATGGGAACGTTCCGCATCCAGCTTTCCGATCAGGTCCCGCTTGCGTTGCTGCCTCGTCAGATCGGCTTCAAGAGGTCGGACATACGCCATGCCGTATTCATCGGGCTTCAGAATCGACGCCTGGTGGGTTGCCGGCAGGAATCCATTGCTGAAGCAGTCGAGTCCACCTGGCGGTGTCAGTCCACCGTTGAGAACGACGAATCCCGGTAGATCCTTGGATTCACTGCCCAGTCCGTAGGAAGCCCATGCACCCATGGTGGGGCGGCCAGCGAGACCGAGTCCCGTATGCAGGAAATAGTTCGCATTCGTATGTTCCGAGAACTTGCTTGTCATGGATCGCACGATGCACAGATCATCCGCACAGCTGGCGACGTTTGGGAAGAGTTCGCTTACGGGATGACCACATTCACCGTGCCTGTTGAATGCCCATGGGGACTTCAGAATCAGTCCATTGTCATTGAACTGGGTAGCTTCCATCTGCATCGGAAAGGACTGGCCATTCATGCGATTCAGCATGGGTTTCGGATCGAAGGTATCCACCTGTGATGGTCCACCGTCCATGTAGAGAAAGATCACATTTCTCGCACGAGGGACATGATGGGTTCCGAGCTGTTGCAGACCCGTTGCATCAGCCGCCAGAAGATCATCTCCAAGCAGTCCAGCCAGCGCGATCGTTCCAAAGCCACTCGCGCTTCTGGCGAGCATTTCTCTTCGAGAGATGGGTCTTGGTTGATAACGGCCGCAGTGATGCATCTGTTTTCCAGTCTACGAGGAGTTCAGTCCAGGTAGATGAACTCCTTGCTGTTGATCAGGGAATGACCAAGATCCATCCACGCGATCTCCACGGAATCCTGCTCGGTGCCGATCCTGATGAAATCCAGGGCATTCCCAAGCTCGTTCTCGGATGGCGATCGGCCCAGGGATTCCAGGAACATCTTCCGGATCCTGGTCTCATCGTCGGGATGATCATTGAGTATGCGAAGTCCCCAGAGCCGGGACTGTTCATGCACGAAGGGATCGTTCATGAGAACCAGGGATTGTGCGGGAACGTTCGATCGACTGCGCCTTCCAGTCGTGGTCGCTGGAACCGGTAGATCGAAGGCGGTCAGCATCGGGGACAGGAAATTCCGACGAACTTCCAGATAGATACTGCGTCTGCCATCACCATCAAGTGGACCCGAGGCACCTGGTCGTCCTCGTCCTGTCATGTGTTCAGTCAAGTGCGTTGCGACGGAAGGGCCGCCAACGCTCGGATTGAACTGACCGGAGGCGCAGAGAATCGCGTCGCGTATGGATTCCGCGGTCAGACGTTTGACGGGGTGATGATGCAGCAGCTTGTTTTCAGGATCGATTCGCACCGACTCCGACTCGGGTGAGGAGGACATGCCGTACGTTCCCGAGAGAACGATGTCCTTGATCAATTGCTTGATCGACCATGTCTGTCCGAATCGATGTGAGAGATGATCAAGAAGTTCCGGGTGGGACGGCGGACGGCCCATGGCGCCGAAATCATCCACGGTTTCGACAATCCCTTGACCAAACAGATGGTGCCAGATCCTGTTGACCATGACTCGGGCCGTCAGTGGATTGTCGGGTGATACCAGAGATTCGGCCAGCTGAAGTCGTCCTGAACCATGGACGGGGGTATCTGCAGGCGCCTTCATGATCATCGGCCATGATCGCGGCGCGATCGGACCCCTCTGTTCAGGATCGCCCCGAAGAAACACATACTGATCCTCCGGTGTTCCATCCGTGATCGACAGGATGCGAACAGGTTGATCAAGCGTGTTTTCTTCTGCAGTCAGGGAACGCAGCGCTTCATCAAGTCGGGAGCGATCCACATCCGGAATCTCAGGGTCGGGTGCCCCCAGCCACACGGGCTCATCGCCATTGTCGTTCGACTGGATTTCATCAATGGCAATCCAACCGTCTCCATCATCGGAATACTCGATCCAGGCGACGTGCCCGCGGTATCTGGAGACGTTCTGGGCGACATGATGCCAGTCGTCCTCATCGATTGATTTCAGACAGTCTTCAAAGAGAAGGGCGTTGTATTCATTCAATCTGAAACCGTCGATGATCAGTCGGATTCTCGAGGCACGTCCTTTGACACGATGATGCAGCCAGTCATTTTCGATGACGAATGAAGGTGAACGGACGGCACCCTGGGCCCGACTGGATCGCAGACCACTGTGCCACTGTCCAGATCCGGCGATCTGAAGAGAATCGTCCTGAATGTACGGCTCGCCGGCTTCGAGCTGCCGGCTGAAAGCCTGTCCATCCTGGAACCAGTCACTCATGGGCCCATCGAAGGTCTGCTGGATGCCGACCCGGCTCCGTGGCGTGTCGGAACGGTCGACCGGTTCGTTGAAGGGAATCAGATCGTGCGCGAGTGTTCGCTTTCGCTGTTGCAGTTCTTGAAGCCTTGATTCAATCGCCCCATTCGGATCCAGGTAGGCATCTCGCCGTCGGGAACTCTGGAGGTAGCCACTCAGCGCGTAGTACTCGTTCGTGCTGATCGGATCGAACTTGTGATCGTGACAACGCGCGCAACTGAGCGTCACGGCGGAAAAGGTCTTGCCGAAGACATCGATCTGATTCTCGATTCTGTCCGCTTCATCCTGGACGACATCGACTGGGGCATGCGTTCCCTGGCTGAGATACCAGAATCCGGTTCCTTGAATGGATTCGTTCAATCCGGTTTCATCGTCAACTCTTGGATCAGCCACCAGGTCGCCAGCCACATGTTCGATGACGAAACGGTCGTAGGAGACATCTTCGTTGAAGGCGCGGATGACCCAGTCCCGGTACCTCCATGCATGAGGGATCGGATAGTCAAACTCATGGCCGCATGTTTCCGCGTATCGCACAAGGTCCAGCCAGTGCCGACCCCAGTGCTCGCCGAAGTGGGGGGACTCGAGGAGATCATCGACCAGATCACGCTTGGCTTGATCCGGATCGATCTGGACTGCCTCCCGAAACCGCAGGATTCGCTCCGGTTCCGGTGGGAGGCCGAGCAGATCGAAATGTACTCTTCGCAACCAGACTTCGGGTATCGCCTGCGAGGCTGGTTCCACATCTGCCGATTCGAGATTCGACAGGATGAAGGCATCGATCGGATCTCGAATCCAGTCTTCGTCGGCGACCTCGGGCACCTGGGGGTTGTCGATCGGTTGCCATGCCCAGTGTTCGGGCCAAGGTGCCCCTTCACTGATCCAGTCTTGAATCAGTTGCAACTCCTCCGGTTCGAGTGGCGGACCGGATGGTGGCATTCGGTGCACTGGATCGGATGCCATGACCCTCTGCAGAAGCAGACTCGAGTCGGGGTCGCCAGGTATCACGACAACGCTGCTGCCACTTTCGGATCGCTGACCTTCGGATGTATCCAGTCTGAGCCCGGCTTTTCTCGATTCGGCATCCGGCCCGTGACAGGCGTAGCACCGTGCGGCCAGCAGGCTTCTGACTTCGGCTGCTTGGCTCGAACCGGTATCCGGGTTCGAGAGCATGACCATCAGCATCAGAACGACAGGCGTCATGACGATCCAAGATACGTTCTCAGGACTTGCCCGGGACACGAATATCCTGAATAAGTTCCTGAACGGTTGCTGAAGGAGGGCGAGTGACGACGGAAATCGGTATCGCAACCATGAAATTCACAAGCATTCCGATCACACCGATTCCCTCGGGCGATATGCCAAACCACCAGTTCTCGGGTGTGTTGTATTCGGGATGTATGAACTTGAACCAGACGATGTATGAGGTTGTGAACGCGATTCCCGCGATCATCCCGGTGATCGCACCTGGCCCGTTCATTCTTCTGGAGAAGATTCCCATCACGATGGCCGGGAAGAATGAAGATGCCGCAAGACCGAAAGCGAACGCCACGATCGCTGCGACATAATCCGGTGGCCAGATGCCGATGAGTCCGGCCACGATGACTGCACCACCTGCTGCAATTCTGGCCGACATCAGTTCGCGTTTCTCGGAGATGTTCGGCATCAACGTTCCCTTGAGCAGATCATGGGAAACCGCAGAGGAAATCACAAGCAGGAGCCCGGCAGCCGTC
>MDTA01108567.1_pt1 | contig 14450 bp, 8 predicted proteins | sample 811151 | NCBI WGS metagenome assembly MDTA01 (sample SAMN05326648, study PRJNA326480) | marine metagenome | isolation source: seawater | place: Indian Ocean: South | collected 2010 | reverse complement strand
GGCATCGTCCACAGGTTGGATAAGGATACGAGTGGTTTGATTGTCGTGGCTAAAAATGACGAAACTCATCAGGGACTAAGCACTCAATTTGCCGCACGCAGTGTCGAACGAGCTTATCATGGACTGGTTTGGGACATACCGCAGCCACCGAATGGCTCCATCGAAGGCAATATTGGCCGCCATCCGCGCGATCGAAAGAAGATGGCAGTTGTTCCAGCAGGGCTTGGTAAACCAGCCCTCACCCGCTATCGCACTCTTAAACGATTCGGTAACAAGGCGAGTTTTGTGGAATGCCGACTTGCCACGGGCCGGACACATCAAATCCGCGTCCACATGGCCCATAAAGGCCACGCACTCATTGGTGACCCAGTCTATGGCCGTAATACAACTGCAAGGATGGCCGGGATTGGCGTAGATGATGCATCTATTGTTAAAAATTGCACACGTCAAGCACTACACGCTGTATCACTAGGTTTTGAACACCCTAAAAAAGGTGAGAGGCTTGTTTTTCAATCAGAATTTCCATCAGATCTCGCTGAGATAATGGCAGTTTTTGAACGGATGGATATCTAGGAATGATCAAATTATTCCAAAAAAAAAAGTTGAATTAGAAGGTTTCAGCCCCTATTTAGCACTTAGGGTCCGCGAGTGCTAAGTATGCGGACCGAAGGAGTTTGAAAAATGGCCGGCACAACACTTCCCAGCCTAGCGATTAGCCCAGAAGGAAATTTGCAGCGCTATTTGCAGCAAATTCGGCAATTTCCAATGCTGGAAAAGGGTGAGGAATATATGCTCGCCAAACGTTGGCGAGAGCATGAAGACACTGAGGCTGCCCATAAATTGGTAACGAGCCATTTGCGCCTTGTTGCCAAAATTGCCATGGGTTATCGCGGGTATGGGCTTCCAGTCAGCGATCTAATTTCGGAAGGTAACGTAGGGCTTATGCAAGCAGTCAAACGCTTCGAGCCAGAACGAGGTTTTCGCTTGGCGACCTATGCCATGTGGTGGATCAGGGCGTCGATGCAGGAATATATTTTGCACTCCTGGTCATTGGTCAAAATGGGCACTACAGCAGCGCAAAAGAAACTTTTCTTCAATCTTCGCAAAATGAAAAATAAGCTTGAGGCCTTTGAAGAGGGAGATTTGTCGCCTGAGCATGTGGAACATATTTCCACCGAACTCAAGGTGCCGGAAAAAGACGTTATTTCCATGAATCAGCGTCTGGCAGCGCATGACCATTCTTTAAATGCCCCACTCAAAATAGACGGTGAAGGTGAATGGCAAGACTGGCTCGAAGACGACACCGACAGTCACGATGTTCAAATAGCTGAAGCCCAAGAGCTGGATAAAAGGCGTGATATGTTAACTACAGCGATGGCGCTCCTAAATGAACGCGAAAAACGTATCATCACCATGCGACGCTTGGAAGAAGATGCCATGACCCTTGAAGAGCTAAGCAAAGAATATGGTATTAGCCGCGAGCGGGTGCGGCAAATTGAAGTCCGAGCGTTCGAGAAACTGCAAAAAGCTATTCAAACTCAAGCAGCCGAGACGGGCATGAGCGTCTAACGCAGCTCGCTGAATCGCGCTTGGTTAACATAGGAATCTAGGCTTAGCTAATCGCACTAAGACGGCATTGCATTGTTCTCAGGAGTATTTTCGTCATTATTGGCATTACTCTCAACGCTTTCGCCTTCACCAACGGGCAACTTAACGTTATCTGGCAAAAGTTTCTGAGCATCAGAACGAATTTCCTCGCCCCAGTTATCAACTAATTCTTTCTGACGTTTTTTGAGCGCCTTCGTTTTCATCTGGTTTGACATAGAGAGCCCAACAGAGACGAAAGGCGGCACGATATAAAGAATAAACCACCCAATTGCGCCCGCGCCGTACATAGTCAATAACACCAAGGGATCCGTAATCAATTCCAAAACACCATCTATACCCCCGCTACCGCCAGCAAATAATTGAAAGGCACTAGGCACAACCCCAACCACATTGGCAAAGGCGACGGTCATTGTAAAATACCGCCTTGGTGAACGGTCTATTAGGAACGCACTAATGGTCGGCACCATACCGACCATGACGAGAATGAATACCTCTAGAAAAACAAAGAAAATCAGTCCAGCAGCCAATAGAGTATAAACCCAAGCCTTAACCGAGCCGACTTTGCGTGGGGCCACCTTTTGTTTATCCGCCGCCATATTCAGGACCCAATATACCAAACAACCGCGATTATAACGATCACAATCAAAGACAAAATACATGAAATAAAGGCACTCACCTCAGCACCAATGGCGCGCGCCAGTTGCATTTTATGCTCTTTCTCAAACGCTAATTGTTGCATTTGCAAAACCGTACGGACGAACTCCTTTACAGCACGCTGATAGGCATTGCGATCATTTTCGAGGTAGGTGGAATTATCGATAATCCGAAGAATCTCATCGAGCTTTCCACCCTGGGCAACTTCCCGAAGTCTAAGGTGAATACGTTCGCGTTGACTGCGGCTATGAAATCGTTCGACCGCCGGCTCCAGCATTTTGATCGCAACATTACAAAGGTTTGGTGCAGGTATGGAGCCAGCCTCGCTTTGTATTTGGGACAACATCCTAATATTGGCTTTGGCAACTGCATTAGGGTCAAAGGTGTTCTCAATCTCGCGCAGTTCCGACGTCAACCCACCCCTTAAATGTGTAACGACAAACGCCGCAATATGCCGGTCGACCAAAACATCCATACCATCTGGGTTTTGCTGAGCCAGACGCTCATAAGCATGAAGCATCTCTGTCAAATCATAAACATACTCAGTTTCCAGTAACGGCGACTGACATGAGAGCGTCGGATTAAGCTCATAAATAACGCGTTCAATCCCATGGCCGATGGACGCGTTCTCCAAGAGCGGCTTCATTTTTTCTAATTGAGCGATAACGTGCATTTTTTCCGATGCGGATTGGCCTATCTCGCAGGAGAACTCTATGAGATTGGCCTGTAACAGTTCGACAAAATCCTTCCGAACGCTTTCATCCGAATATCGAGCCGCTATTTCACTCCCGATGCCGTTGATTGCCGCAGAAAAGGATTTGTAAGTAATTGGTCCTAACGGATCCAACGCAATAATAACACGCGCTAGCATTCGATCATCGGTCTCAGTCTCGGCAACCGGTATTGTTGTCTTGGCAATATTCACGGCTTCAATTGCCTCTTCTTCACCCAGACTCCTGCGCAACCATGTATCCAACAGACCAGTGCGTACTGCTTCAATAGCAGCGTCCCAATTATTCGAGAACGCACGCGCTACATCACGACGTGTTAGTAAATCTCTCCCCTGAAATGAAAAGGCTTGTGCAGCGTTGGGCGGCAAATCCTGCTGTTTCGGACCTTGGCGACGACCAGACACCCAAAACTCCAAATCGTCAAGTGTCCACCGTTCCTCAATTTGATCCATTAAAAGACCGCGTAAAACCTCCATCATAGTGAGTGAGAGCCGTTGGCGTTGGACGAGTGCACCATAGCTACCATAGGTGAGCTTAGACTGAATGACCTGCTCGTCACTCATACCCAAACAGGGGCTTTGCCCAGTGAGCAATGCAAGAATTGTAACTCCCAGAGCGTAAAGATCATCAGAAATTGTGCCGAAGCCGCGTCCTGTCGGGGGAGCCATAGCCGTTTCCGGCGTTTCATATACCGCTGATTGCCCCATAGCAGGCGGTGCAGAAAGACATTCACCTAACAAAATAGTCGCTTGCGCTGATTTAGGATTGTCGTAAAACAAATTTGTTGGACGAATGGCACGATGGGTCATACCTTGACTGTGCATCTCGCGAAGGGTCGCCACCGCCGGCTCAATAAAGTTGCGCGAGATAGCTTCTTCCGACACTTTCGGAAACTCGTCGTCCAAGCTCGCAAGCACACGATCGCCCTGAGGACACTCATAGATAATTGCTGGGCACCGTCGCCCTTCCATAGGCCAATCGATGACTCCCCAATCAACTGCCCGAACCAGACCTTGTTGGCTGATTTGTCGCATAACCAAAACCTGGTCGTGACGAAGTGATTGTTTTGGATCGCAAACTAGCGCGAACAACTCCCGATCAGGATCACGTCTCTCAGTGCAAGCATAGGCAAGGGCAGGCGGCGAATCGAACCGCTTCAGCGGCTGTTCTGCATAAACGTCAAATTGATCGTTCATGCTCACTGCACCACTGCTAACTGCGTCTGCTACTTGCCCTTCTTCGACAGCCATAATTAATCCGATGACCGTGGCCTAAGATAACTTCGGATAAGCATTCCGAACCGTTGCGGCAAGTGCAAAATGGGAATCACCCTAAAGCGCAACGCGGCCCTAGGCCTCAGAACGGGCATCCATAAGACAAAAGGTCCGAAATAGCGGTTTTTAGCGTAAAATGGGATCCGATTCGGCCTTTAGCCAAAACTACTGCCCTATGATGCAAATGGATCGCGCACGGTTATAGTGTCTTCGCGTTCCGGACTCGTTGATAAAAGTGACACGGGCACTTCAATTAATTCCTCCACGCGACGAATATACTTAGCCGCCGTTGCTGGCAGATCGGCCCACGACCGAGCGCCCTGAGTGCTTTCTTGCCAACCATCCATATGCTCATAAATAGGCTTAACAGCCGCTTGAGCTCCCATAGATGCTGGAAAATAATCAAGTCTGCCGCCATCAATTTCATAAGAGGTACAAATCTTAAGGGTGTCAAAGCCATCAAGCACATCGAGTTTCGTAAGGGCAATTCCATCGATACCAGCTGTCTTAAGCGCTTGACGCACCATCACCGCATCAAACCATCCACAACGTCGCTGACGCCCGGTAACCGTGCCAAATTCATGGCCCCGCTCGCCAATTCTCTGGCCAATATTATCCTTAAGCTCGGTTGGGAAAGGTCCACTTCCAACTCGAGTAGTATATGCTTTGGTGATACCCAAAACAAAATCTAACGCACCAATACCGACCCCGGAACCGGTTGCAGCTTGGCCGGCAACTGTGTTTGACGATGTGACGAATGGATATGTCCCATGATCAATATCAAGCATCGTTCCCTGTGCACCTTCAAATAAAATCCGTCTACCAGCCTTGCGCGCAATCTCCAGTTCACGCCAAACCGGCGCCGCATAAGACAAAATTTCTTCAGAAATTTTATTCAACGGATCAAGAACAGATGATGCCTTCAATTCATCTTCACCAAGGCCGCGTCTTAATGCATTATGATGGCGCAACAAATGCTCCACTTTAGATTTCAGTGTCTCTGGCTCGGCTAAATCGCAAACTCGAATTCCACGCCGGGCAACCTTATCTTCATATGCTGGCCCTATCCCTCGCCCAGTCGTGCCGATAGCCGCCTTTCCACGTGCTGCCTCACGAGCCAAATCTAACTCTTGATGCAACGGCAATATGACAGCCGCCGTTTCAGAGAGTTTAAGTTGCTCCGGCGTTATGATAACGCCGGCTTTACGAATACGGCCGATTTCATCCAGAAGCGCCTTTGGATCAATAACAACGCCATTACCAATAATGGATAGTTTCCCTGGCCGCACTACACCCGAAGGCAACAGGCTCAGCTTGTATACTTCGCCGTCAATTACAAGCGTGTGACCGGCATTATGACCACCTTGAAATCGAACAATTACATCGGCACGCTCAGATAACCAATCGACTATCTTACCTTTCCCCTCATCGCCCCATTGGGCACCAATGACGACCACGTTACTCATTAATTCTCTCCGTCTGTCCTTGCCGTGACCGGCGTATTCCCATCAAAATAATGGCTGTATTGCATTCGCTTCGCTTCAATGGTCGGATCAATCATATTCATGCGTGGCAAATACCGCTAATAATTTGCCAAAATGCCAGTTTCATAGTCTACGTTGCAGGGCGCATTGTCCCTTAGCCTATCTGAAAAAAACTGCTCTAATTAATTGGTCTTCAAATATAAAATTGAGTTGATGCTGAAAAATAAAATTTAGCTTACCTACCGCGGATACCCAAGGCGAACAAGCGCATATAGACTTGGGCAAATCAAGATCAAAAGGCTAGCGCTTTTACCTGCGTTACATTCGGCAGAGCCCTTAAGGCTGTCAGCGTATTGTCATCTGCCGCACCATCGATTTGGATGAGTGCTATCGCCTCACTTCCAACATCCATACGTCCCAAATGGAAAGTCGCTATATTCACAGCCGCCGTACCAAGGGCCCCGCCAATAGCACCTATCACTCCAGGCTCATCCTTATTGGTAACGTAAAGCATGTGCTCGCCAAGCTCTGCTTCAATGGGTGTTCCGTTAATTTCCACCACACGTGGACGGGTACCACCGAATAATGTACCGGAAACGCACCGTTCGCGCCTTTCGGTTCTTACCGTGACCCGTATGAGGTTTTCATAATCGTCAGGATTCTCATTAGTGACCACGCTGACGTCAATACCACGGTCTTTTGCAACGATTGGCGCGCTAACCATATTGACATTATCCATCATAGGCCTCAGCAACCCATGCAGCACGCAACTGACCAGCGGCCGCGTATTAATTTGTGTAACGGCTCCATGAAATTCGATGGTCACTGCAGACAATCCAGTTTCAGTAAGCTGACCGGCAAAGCTGCCCAAATTTTCGCCAAGCGCCATATACGGCCTAAGCTTTGGCGCATCTTCCGCAGATACCGACGGTGCGTTGATCGCATTTTGGACAGCTCCGGTCAGCAGATAATCTGCCATCTGCTCGGCTACTTGGACTGCCACAATTTCTTGCGCTTCCGTCGTTGCAGCACCTAAATGTGGAGTCGCGACAAACTCGTCGTGCCCAAATAGCTTATTATCTCGCGCCGGTTCATCAACGAAGACATCCAATGCCGCGCCTGCGACTTTACCGGAATCCATCGCCGCTCGAAGATCTTCTTCGTTCACTATACCACCGCGAGCACAGTTTATGATCCGCACCCCGTCTTTCATTTTTGCGATCGATTCCGCATTTATTATATTGCGGGTCGCATCAACAAGTGGCGTATGCACAGTGATGAAATCTGAACGCGCAAATAAATCATCTAGTTCGACTTTTTCTGCCCCCAGTTCCTGAGCACGGCCTTCAGTCAGAAAAGGGTCAAAAATAATGACACGCATTTTCAGTCCCTTAGCCCTGTCAACGACGATGGTTCCGATATTACCACAACCAATAACACCGAGTGTCTTGGACGTTATTTCAACACCCATGAACCGGTTTTTTTCCCATTTTCCCGCTTGCGTAGACGCATTCGCCGCCGGGATTTGGCGTGCCATCGACATCATCATAGCTATCGCATGCTCTGCAGTCGTGGTGGTATTGCCAAACGGCGTATTCATCACAACGACGCCTTTTTGAGAGGCTGCATTGAGGTCAATATTATCAACGCCAATGCCAGCGCGCCCCACAACCTTCAAATTCTGGCCAGCATCTAAGACATCTTGCGTAACCTTCGTAGCGGAACGAACGGCTAAGCCATCATAATTACCTATTATTTTCAGCAATTTGTCTTTGTCGATGCCCGCTTTGAAATCCACATCAACGCCACGATCTTCAAAAACCTTTACGGCATCCTGGCTCAACTTATCTGAAATCAAAACCTTGGGCATAATATTATCCTATAATTAGTCACATGTTATTCGGAGATCTGTTGGACATATTCGTCGAAGGCCCAATCGAGCCAAGGCAGGAGCGCCTCAATATCACTAGTCTCAATAGTCGCACCGCCCCATATCCGCAAACTTGGCGGTGCCGCACGATGATTATTTATATCAAACGCAATGCCCTCTTCTTCCAACAAAGTTGCAATCACTTTTGGGGCGCTTTGCAATTGGTCGTCGCTCAAACCGCTATCTTTGGATATTTCTATGCATATTGACGTACAAGAACGAGTCGCGGGGTCTTTGGGCAAAAACGTTGCCCATTGTGTCTTTTCAACCCAGTCCGCAAATGCTGCCAGGTTGGCTTCAGCTCGAGCCATAAGACCCTTTTTCCCGCCAACAGAACGCGCCCATTCTAGCGAATATAACGCGTCCTCAACACATAACATTGACGGTGTATTGATAGTCGCGCCACGAAACAGCGCTTCATCCAGCTTACCCTTTGAGACCATCCGAAATACTTTTGGAAGGGGCCAAGGCGGCGTATAGCTTTCAAGACGTTCAACCGCCCTCGGGCTCAGCACCAACATTCCATGCGCCGCTTCGCCACCAAGAACCTTCTGCCAAGACCAGGTCGTTACATCAAGTTTATCCCATTTTAGATCCATGGCGAAGACTGCTGAAGTCGCATCACAAAAAGTGAGTCCCTCACGATCACCAGCTATCCAATCCGCATTGGGGACCCGCACACCACTAGTCGTTCCGTTCCAAGGAAATATGACGTCACGAGTAAAATCCACTGCGGTCAAATCGGGAAGTTCACCGTAAGGCTCTTCCATCACGCGCACATCTTTTATCTTCAACTGCTTAACCACATCAGTCACCCACATTTGACCGAAATTCTCCCAAGCCAATACATCAACACCCTTCAAACCAAGTAAAGACCACATCGCCATTTCGATTGCCCCAGTATCCGATCCAGGCACAATACCGACACGAAAGTCTTCTGGGATTCCTAGCAGTTCACGACTTTGATCAATAACTTCAAGCAATTTCTTGAGGCCAACCGGCGCCCGGTGCGACCGACCCAAAGCGGCACCTTTTAAAAAGTCGACCGACCAGCCCGGTGGTTTTGCACATGGCCCGGAGGAAAAGTTTGCATTGCCTGGCCTGGATTGCGGCTTCTCCATTTGAGATTCTCCTGGAAAATTCTTGAATAAGCGCAGAATACAAATTAGCAGCGCCTGAAAAATCGCTGATGAAGGTAAAAACACCCCTTTATGACGTCAACTATTGTGACCCTGCAACGCACAAATTCACCGAAGGCTGCGCCGCTTTGCCGCAGTCTTCTCGAGACATAGTAGGATTTCGCCTTACAAAAGGTTATCGTTACGCATCAAACAACTAGATTCAGATAAATGTACTTTCCTCAGACATTGCTCTTTCTCATAATTATCGCCGCCCTTGTTTTGTTTGTTTGGGGACGGTGGCGCTATGATTTAGTAGCAGTTCTTATCCTACTAGCAACAGTGCTCTCGGGTCTGGTTCCGGCTACAGAAGCCTTTATGGGGTTCAGCCATCCAGCTGTGATAACAGTTGCAGCAATTCTCATAATCAGCAAAGCCTTGCAAAACTCTGGCCTAATTACCTGGATCGCGCGCCTACTAACCGAAGTCGAATTAGGACCCTCTCTTCAAGTGGGTGCTATAGCGGCCATTGTCGCCGCACTCTCAGGTTTTATGAACAACATTGGTGCGCTCGCACTATTAATGCCTGTTGTGCTTCAGATCGGGAAAAAATCGGGCCGGCATCCGGGAGAACTTCTAATGCCACTGTCTTTCGGATCACTTTTAGGCGGCCTGACAACCCTGATTGGCACACCTCCAAATATCATTATCGCGAGCATTCGCACTAAATATTCTGGTGAACCATTCGGTATGTTTGATTTTACTACTGTCGGAATCGTCATCGCACTAGTCGGTATTATCTTCATAACATTGGGCGGTTGGCGGCTCATTCCCGCACGCTATGAGGGCGGCGATGCAAACGCGCTCTTTGATATTGAGGACTATATTACGGAAGTAAAAATTCCACCAAAATCTGAATTAATAGGGGCAAAAGTCTCAGAAGCACGCGAACTTGGTCTTGGACAAGATACGGTTCTCATCGATATTATCCGGCGTGGGCAACACCGCCTTGCTCCGGCTGCAGATGAAGTCCTGCGCAGTGGCGATCATATTTTGCTAAAAGCAGACACAGACGATATTGAAGATATTTTAAAGAACACCGACCTTGTAATCGTTGGTAGCCGCGCCCTGCACGCAGACGTCCTTAGGTCTGATTCGATTGGCATAACCGAAGCAGTTATAACGCAAAATTCGGCGCTGGTCCGCCGAACACCTATTCAGATCGGGCTCGGCCGACGGTATCAGGTCAATCTTTTAGCAATTGCCCGTCAGGGCAAACCCGTCCGCAATCGGATGAAACAGGCACGTTTTCAAGCTGGTGACGTTCTACTTTTGCAGGGCGACATAGAAACGATGCCGAATATTTTATCAGCACTCGGTTGCCTACCGCTGCCCCATCGCGGTTTGGTCATCGGCAGCAATGCAGGTATTTTGCCAATTCTATTCTTTTCATCCGCTGTTATAGCATCAGTCGCGGGGGTAGTCTCTGTGCCCGTTGCTCTTCTCACAGCGGTCACCGCACTTATCTTGAGTAAGCAAATTTCACTGCGAGACACCTATGATGCTGTTGATTGGCCGGTTATTGTTCTGTTGGCCTGTATGGTTCCCGTTGGGAACGCTATGGAATCGAGTGGTGCTAGCCGCCTTATTGCTGAATGGATCGCAGGGAGCCGCGATATTCTGCCAGATTGGGCTTTGGTTGCAGTGATTTTAATGGCAGCAATGTTCCTCTCAGACATAATGAACAACGCTGCAACCGCGGTCCTCATGGGCAATTTAGCCGGTGACCTTGCGCTCAAACTGGGGGTCAGCCCCGACCCATTTCTGATGGCAGTCGCAATTGGCAGCTCCTGTGCATTTCTCACACCCATTGGACACCAATCGAACCTACTCATAATGGGCCCTGGTGGCTATCATTTCGGAGACTATTGGCGACTTGGATTGCCACTCGAAGCGATAATAGTAATCATCGCTATACCAATGATTTTACTTATATGGCCGCTGTAAGTTTAGGGAGTTTCAAAATTTCTATCGAGCAAAAAACATTTGATACCAACAAACCAGGCGAAGCTTGATAATTGAGCGAGCTTAAATGTCAGCTTCAGCCTGCGCTAGTCAACTACGGTTCCTGGCAAGCGAAAATAACCCAACCCATAATTCAGCGATCGATTGACGAACGCGCTCAGAACCATCACTATAGTGATCTTCCTGGGGGGGCCTTGCCAAAGGCTGAGATACCGCTAGCGCGTTGACCCTGAGAACCTGATCCGGGTCATGCCGGCGGAGGGAAGGAGCCTCAAGAACCGCTCAAAATAGCGTTTCACTAGTCTCCAACCAATGCCATGACCGTAAAAGCCCGGAGTCAATACCGATTACGGTTGGAGGACCGATTTATGCCTAGAGATAACGACGCTATTACCATAACTACCGGCCCGATACCGGGCTCCCGCAAAACCTATGAGACAGGACCCAACGGTATCAAAGTGCCATTTCGGGAAGTAGTTTTGGAGGAGAGCGCTAACGAACCACCGGTTCGTTTGTATGACACGTCAGGGCCTTATACGGACCCTGATACAGACTTAAATGTAGACAAGGGCTTGCCCGCAATCCGCCGCGCTTGGATTGATGCCCGTGGCGATACAGAAGAATATGTCGGTCGTGATATTCGTCCCGAAGATAATCATCGCAAAGCCGGTGATCCGAACGCGTGCCCGGAATTTCCTTCGAAACGGAAACCGCTCCGGGCCAAGTCCGGCAAAAATGTTTCCCAAATGCATTACGCTCGCCAAGGTATTATCACGCCGGAAATGGAATATATTGCTATCCGCGAAAATCTTGGCCTTTCCGAGTTCTACGGGGACGGTGAAAGTTTCGGAGCTGAAATTCCGGAGCGGGTAACAGCAGAGTTCGTCCGTGATGAAGTGGCGCGAGGCCGCGCAATTATCCCCAATAACGTTAACCACCCAGAAACCGAACCGATGATCATCGGCCGCAACTTCCTGGTAAAAATTAATTCTAACATTGGCAATTCAGCCGTCTCTTCGTCTGTCGCCGAGGAAGTAGAAAAAATGGTGTGGTCGACTCGCTGGGGTGGTGACACGGTCATGGATCTCTCAACCGGCAAGGACATTCATAATACCCGCGAATGGATCATTCGTAATTCACCGGTTCCCATAGGTACAGTACCAATCTATCAAGCTTTAGAAAAAGTCGATGGTATCGCAGAAGAGCTCACCTATGAAATTTATCGCGATACATTGATTGAACAGTGCGAACAGGGTGTCGATTATTTCACTATCCATGCGGGCGTTAGACTGCCCTATATTCCAATGACTGCCAAACGTGTCACTGGCATCGTCAGTCGTGGCGGTTCAATCATGGCAAAATGGTGCCTCGCCCATCATCAGGAAAGCTTCCTTTACACACATTTCGAAGATATTTGTGAACTTATGAAAGGGTATGACGTCTCCTTCTCTCTGGGCGACGGCCTTCGTCCGGGCTCGCTAGCTGACGCGAATGACGAGGCACAATTCGCCGAACTCGATACGTTGGGCGAACTCACCAAAATTGCTTGGGAGCACGACGTACAAACCATGATTGAAGGCCCAGGCCACGTGCCCATGCACAAGATCAAGGAGAATATGGATAAGCAATTAGAAGTCTGCCACGAAGCACCATTCTATACGCTTGGACCGCTCACGACCGACACCGCGCCTGGTTACGACCACATCACGTCGGCTATTGGGGCGGCCATGATCGGCTGGTATGGTACCGCCATGCTTTGCTATGTGACACCCAAAGAACATCTGGGTCTTCCCAACCGCAAGGACGTTAAAGACGGCGTGATCACTTATAAGATCGCGGCTCACGCTGCCGATTTGGCTAAAGGCCATCCCGCAGCGCGACTTTGGGATGATGCGCTTAGTCGATCACGTTTCGATTTCCGCTGGCGCGATCAATTTAAACTAGCCATGGATCCGGAAACGGCCGAGGACTTCCATGACCAAACCCTTCCAGCAGAAGGAGCCAAAGTAGCACATTTCTGCTCAATGTGTGGACCGAAATTCTGCTCCATGCAGATCACCCAAGAAATCCGTGACTTCGCCGAGAAAGGCATGTCCGATATGTCCGAGAAGTTCAAAACGGAAGGCTCAGAAATCTACCAGCCAAAAGAAAAGGTCGATGCCGAGTCCGCAAAGCTCGACGCTGCCGAGTAGCAGCACGATGGCAACAAGTTTATTTAGGGCCGGATGCCTTTGGCAACCGGCCCTAAATGTCTAAGATTGACCGCTAAACAAAGCTGATTGCTGCAGGAAATTTCCAATCTTGAGTGATCGCCTCTGTAAGAACGACATACGAGAAAATCAAAGCATTATCATTATTAAATGCTAAATCGCCTCCGCGATGGCTTTGCCCACGTCCTCGGTCTTGTATTTGCCACCCATATCCGGTGTCTTCGGCGAGGTCGGATCCTTCAGCACGTTCTGCACTGCCTCCAGAATAGCAGCCCCTGCTTCCGGCTGGCCCAAATGATCGAGCATCATCGAAGCAGACCAGATTTGACCGATAGGATTAGCGATGCCCTTACCGGCAATATCTGGAGCTGAACCGTGCACTGGCTCGAACATGGACGGATGTTTACCTTCCGGGTTGATATTCGCGGACGGAGCGACACCAATAGTGCCGGTTACGCCGGGACCCAGATCAGATAAGATATCGCCAAACAGGTTACTACCAACCACTACGTCAAAGGTGTCCGGTCTAGCGACGAAGTGTACCGTCAAAATATCAATGTGATATTGATCGGTTTCTACTTCCGGATAGTCTTTACCATTCTCTGCGAAGCGCTCATCCCAATAAGGCATAGTATAAATAATGCCGTTTGATTTAGTGGCCGAGGTAAGTTTTTTGCTACGTGTCATAGCTAAGTCAAACGCAAAACGCTGTATACGGTCAACGCCTTGACGGGTAAAAACTGTTTCCTGAACCACTGTTTCTCGATCGGTACCTTCAAAGATGCGGCCGCCCATTTCCGAATACTCGCCCTCTACATTTTCGCGCACCACATACATGTCGATGTCACCGGGATTATAACCATGTACCGGCGCTTCAATACCAGGCAGCAGACGGACAGGGCGCAAATTCACGTATTGGTCAAAGTGACGACGGATGGGGATTAACAAACCCCAGAGCGAGACATGATCCGGCACACCAGGAAATCCGACAGCCCCTAAAAAAATGGCATCATTTGGACGGAGTTGATCAATCCCGTCTTCTGGCATCATGGCGCCAGTCTTAGCGTAAGTCTCGCAGCTCCAATCATAGTCAGTGAAATCGAAATCAATGCCGAACTTGCTCGACACTTTATCCAACACACGAAGCCCTTCAGGCACGACTTCTTTGCCAATCCCGTCGCCCGGTACATTCGCAATTTTATAAGTTACCGTATTCTGCTTTTCCGTCATTAAAGCCTCCCTAAAACTCTTTTGTACGCCTTCTCCCCCAGACACGTTAAGATTGCAAGACGGAATCGCTCCGTGTAAGCCATGGGAATGGTAAACATTAATCCTATCTCGACCGAGAGTATTTCGCGTGCAGTCGACATTTTGCGCGCAGGCCAGCTCGTCGCCTTCCCAACGGAGACTGTTTAT
>MDTA01089369.1_pt1 | contig 14451 bp, 14 predicted proteins | sample 811151 | NCBI WGS metagenome assembly MDTA01 (sample SAMN05326648, study PRJNA326480) | marine metagenome | isolation source: seawater | place: Indian Ocean: South | collected 2010 | reverse complement strand
CAAAATGTTAAACTAGCTTCAAGTTTAACAAATTTAGAAATAGATATTTTAACTGAGCAAGAAGAATCTGATAGAAGACAACAAGAATTTAAAGATAAAACTCAAATGCTGGTGAAAAATCTTGATGTCGAAGATGTAATTGCTCAATTATTAGTTACTGAAGGCTATGTTTCTGTTGAGGGAATCGAGTCTGAGAGTCCTGAAAATTTAGAGAAAATTGAAGGTTTTGATAAGGAATTGTCATCAGAATTAATTTCAAGGGCAAAAAACTTTTTAAAAGAAAAAACTGCTCAAGATAAAAAAATCATTGCCGAAAAAATACATGATGATGCTCTTTTAAATTTAGAAGGCATGGATAGTAAAATGTTATCTTTATTAGCGCAAAACAATATAATAACTCTTGATGATTTTGCAGATTTAGCTACTTTTGAACTAATAGATAAAGAAGAAGGCATATTTAAAGATCTAGAACTTGATCAAAGAGTTGTTGATGGTATGATAATGAAGGCAAGAGAAAAATGGTTTGCCGAAGAAAAATAATAAAACTTAGATAGAATAAATTGGAAAAAAATAAAGATAAAAAGAAACCTCTTAAACTCTCTTCCTCTGGACGTTTGCAAATAAGAAAAAACTTAGGTCCTGCTGGAGATAGACCTAAAAACACTGGTTCTAAAAAAACCATACAAATTGTATTTAGAAATAAAAATAATCAGCAAAAGAGTTCTTCAACAACTCAATCTAATTTTAGAGGATCTTCATCTTTTAGGTCTCAAAATGCTGCTCAAAAAATTACACCATCTCCTAATTTTTTTAATCAAAAAAATAGAGATTTTGGAAAAAATAAAAAAACTACTGAAACTAAAAAAACTTTACAAAAAAAATCTACCCTAAAACCTCATGATGAAGAAAATGAAAAAATTAATGTAAAAAAAATATTGGAACAAGAAGAGCAAGAATTCGATAAATTTCCAAGTTTAGCGAAGTTAAAAAGAGCAAGAGAAAAAGAAAAATTAAAAGCACAAGATGAAAATACTGATAACAAAATAGGTAGAGAGGTTACTATACCTGAGGTTATAAATGTTCAGGATCTTGCCAATAGAATGGCAGAAAAAACTGCAGATGTTGTTAAAACACTAATGAAAATGGGCGTAATGGCTAATGCAACTCAGGCATTAGATGCAGAAACAGCAGGTATTGTAGCTACAGAATTAGGTCACAAAATTAAAATAGTTAATGATGATGATATTTTAAAAGGTATAGAAGACTTTGATGATTCTGAAGAATTGTTAAAATCTAGGGCTCCTGTTGTAACAATCATGGGGCATGTAGATCATGGTAAAACTAGCGTATTAGATGCTTTTAGAAGCTCAAATGTTGTTTCAGGTGAATCAGGTGGAATTACTCAGCATATCGGTGCATATCAAGTTAAAAATAACAATAAAGAAATTACTTTTATTGACACCCCAGGTCACGAAGCTTTTTCTAATATGCGTGCACGAGGATCTTTAACTACTGATATTATTGTTCTAGTAGTTGCAGCAGATGATGGAATTAAACCTCAAACAATAGAGTCAATTGTTCATGCAAAAGCTGCTAAGGTTCCAATAATTGTAGCTATAAACAAAATGGATCTTTCTACTGCAGATCCTGACAAAGTTAGAAATCAACTTTTATCCCATGAAATTATTGTTGAAAAACTTCAAGGAGACGTTTTAGATGTTGAAATATCAGCAATTAAAAAAACTAATTTAGATAAACTAGAAGAAGCTATTCATTTACAATCAGATTTACTTAACTTGAAAGCCAATCCAAATAGATCTGCCAGAGGAACAATTCTCGAGTCAAAGCTTGAAAAAGGCAGAGGATCTGTTGCTACTGTTTTAATACAAAAGGGCACCTTAAAAATAGGTGATATTTTCGTATCAGGTTCAGAATGGGGAAGAGTAAAAGCTATAATTGATGATAAAGGAGAAAATATAAAAAATGCTTTACCTTCAATGCCTATTGAGGTTTTAGGTTTTGATTCTAACCCTCTAGCAGGTGATGATTTTATAGTTGTAGAAAATGAAAATGTTGCTAGAAAAATTGCTGAATTTAGATTTAATAAAAAACAAATCCTTAAAAATAAAGTAGTAAAAACAAATGTTGAAGAAATGTTTGAACAAATTTCTGCTGGAGAAGCTGTTTCTCTTCCTGTTATTATTAAAGCAGATGTTCAAGGATCTGCAGAAGCAATAGAAAACTCTATAATAAAACTAGCTACTGAAGAAGTTAAAACTTCAGTAATACATAAGAGCGTAGGAGCAATTACAGAAAGTGATGTCGCTCTCGCTAATTCCAGTAAAGGCTTTATAGTTGGCTTTAATGTAAGAGCAATTCCTAAAGCTAGAGATATGGCGAAACGAGATGGTATTGATATTAAATATTATTCTATTATTTATGAATTGATTGAAGATATAAAAAATCTTTTAAGTGGCTTATTAAAACCAGAATTAAAAGAAAACATAACAGGAAATGTTGAAATCAGAGAAGTATTCTCTATTTCAAAAATTGGCAATATTGCAGGATGTTTTGTTAAAGAGGGAATAATCTCAAGAAATTCTCAAGTTAGAATTTTAAGAGATAATGTTGTTGTTCATACTGGTAAAATCCAAAGTTTAAAAAGGTTTAAAGAAGAAGTTAAAGAAGTAAAAACAGGTTATGAATGTGGTGTTATGATAGAAAATTACTCTGACATCAAGGCAAATGATATAATTGAAACATTTGAAATTATTAAAAAAGATAGAAAAATTTAATTTTATTTTTTATGACACTTGAGAAAATTGCATCTCAAAGACAAATTAGATATGGTGAAGTTATTCGCTCATTAATAAGTGAATGTTTAATAAGAGAAGATTTTTATGATAACAATTTTTCAGCAACTTCAGTTACTGTTTCATTTGTAAGAATGTCAAAAGATCTAAGAATTGCTAATATTTATTTTATGCCTTTAGGTGGAGCATTTAAAACAAAACTTTTAGAAACTTTAAATTCTAATAAACATGTATTTCAAAAATATATATCTTCAGCAAAACTTCACTCTAAATACACACCAAAAATTAATTTTTTTATTGACGATACTTTTGATGAAGCTGAAAAAATCTCAAAACTCCTATCAGATAAAAAAGTATCAAGAGATTTAAAAAATGAATAATGATGCACAAGGATGGATTAACGTTTACAAACCTGTTGGAATATCATCATTTAAAGCTTTAAATAAAATTAAAAAAAATTTTAGAATAAATAAAATTGGACATGGTGGCACATTAGATCCTAATGCTGAAGGAATTTTGCCAATTGCAATAGGCAAAGCTACAAAATTAATTCAATTTATAAATACATATCAAAAAGAATATGATTTTGAAGTTAAGTGGGGGGAACAAACTTCTACTGATGATAAAGAGGGTAAAATAATTGGTACATCAAAAAATATTCCTCATTTTAATGATATTAAAAAAAAATTAATAGAATTTCATGGAGAAATAATGCAAAAACCTCCCAGAGCTTCTGCTGTAAAAATTCAAGGTATAAGAGCCTATAAACTTTTAAGAAACGAAAAATTTTTTGATACTACAGAAAAAAAAGTTTTTTTATATAGCTCAAAAGTTTATAAATCTAAGAATCCCTTAATTACTAGATTAATAATTAATTGTAGCAAAGGTTTTTACGTTAGAAGTCTTGCAAGAGACTTAGCAGAAAAACTTAACACAAAAGGACATATTTTTTCATTAAAAAGGACAAAAGTAGGGAAATTTGATCTAAAAAATGTGAATTTACTGGACGATTTGTTGAAAATAAGACATGAGCTCTCTGAATTTAAAGGTTTCCATACATCAATATCTATGCTGGACGACATCTTGGCTTATGAAATTGATGGAGAGAAAGATAAACTAAATATTTCTCAGGGTAAGCCAATTGAAATTAATATTAATAATTTTAAAAAACCACCTTTGAATTTTACTGATAGGAAAATAGTTTTTCTTACAGAAAAAGGAAATATTCTTTCCTTTGGCAAATTAAATGGAAATTTGTTTAAACCTAGTAAAGTTTTAATATAGGAGAACATGATGTCGATAAATAAAGAAACTAAAAAAGAAATTATTTCTAATTTTGCAATAAATGAAAAAGATACTGGATCTGCAGAGGTTCAGATTGCAGTTATTAGTGAAAGAATAAATAATCTTACTCAACATTTTAATAATCACAAACATGATAATCATTCAAGAAAAGGTTTGTTGGCTTTGGTTAACAAGAGGAAGAAATTACTAAATTACTTATTAAAAAAAGATGAGTCAAAATATTTAGAAATAACTAAGAAGTTAAAAATTAGGGGATAAGTTTTTAAAAAAGAAAATATAGACAGATCAAGAAATAAAAGGAAATAGAATGTTTAATATAGAAAAGATAGATATTGATTGGGCAGGTAAAAAATTAACTTTAGAGACAGGAAAAGTTGCAAGACAAGCTGATGCTTCTGTAATTGTAACTTATGGAGGAACAACAGTAATGACAAATGTTGTTGCTGCAAAACAAGTTAAACCCGATATGGATTTTTTTCCACTAACAGTTAACTATCAAGAAAAGTTTTATTCTGTTGGAAAAATACCAGGAGGTTTCTTTAAAAGAGAAGCAAGGCCAACTGAAAAAGAAACATTAATTTGTAGACTAATTGATAGACCAATTAGGCCATTATTTCACAAGGATTTTAAAAATGAAACCCAAGTTACTTGTACAGTATTATCACATGATCAAGAAAATGATTCAGATATTGTTTCTATGATAGCAACTAGTGCAGCAGTAACTTTATCAGGTTTACCTTTTATGGGCCCTTTAGGAGCCACAAAAATAGGTTTAATAAATGATAAACTCATTGTTAACCCAACAATACAAGAACTAAAAGATTCAAAGCTTGATTTAGTTGTTGCTGGAACAAAAAATGGTGTCCTCATGGTTGAATCTGAAGCACACCAATTAAGTGAAGAAAAAATGCTTGAAGCAGTTGTTCTCGGACAAGAATCATATTTGCCAGTAATTGATGCAATAATATCTTTAGCAAAAAAAGCTGCAAAAGAACCTTGGGATATTCCAGAAAAAGATAGTGAGATTGTAAATCTTCCTAAATTAATTGCTGATGAGTATGCAAGTAAGTTTAATGATGCTTATAAGGTTAAAGAAAAACAAAAACGTGTAGAAAAAATTAATGAAATTAAGCTTGAGATAGAAGAAAGATACTTAAGTGAAACTCTTACTGCGGTTATTGTTGCAGATGCTATTAAGTCAGTTGAAAAAGATGTTGTAAGAGGAGAACTTCTTAAAACAGGTAATAGAATAGATGGACGTGATACTAGAACAGTTAGACCTATTGTTTGTGAAACAGGTTTGCTAAGTCGAACACATGGGTCAGCATTGTTTACTAGAGGGGAAACACAAGCCTTAGTTGTGACAACTCTTGGAACGGGAATGGATGAACAAAGAATTGATGCTATCGAAGGTGAATATAAAGAAAATTTTATGCTTCACTATAATTTTCCACCCTATTCAGTTGGAGAGGTTGGCAGAGTTGGTTCAACAAGTAGAAGAGAGATTGGTCATGGTAAATTAGCATGGAGAGCAATTCATCCAATGTTACCATCTAATGATAAATTTCCTTATACATATAGGGTTGTATCAGAAATAACAGAATCAAATGGATCAAGTTCTATGGCCACGGTATGTGGGACCTCGATGTCAATGATGGATGCAGGTGTTCCTCTTGAAAAACCAATTGCTGGTATTGCAATGGGATTAATTAAAGAAAATGATAACTATGTAGTATTATCAGATATTTTAGGTGATGAAGATCATTTGGGTGATATGGATTTTAAAGTTGCAGGCACAAAAGATGGTATAACATCTTTACAAATGGATATTAAAATTACCAGCATCACATCTGCTATAATGAAAGAAGCTCTTGAACAAGCTAAAGATGGAAGAATTCATATTTTGGGAGAAATGGCTAAAGCAATAGAAAAACCAAAAGAAAAAATATCTGACTATGCACCCACAATTACTACATTTAATGTTCATAAAGACAAGATAAGAGAAGTTATTGGTAAAGGTGGTGCAGTTATAAGAGAAATTAGTGAAACGACCGGAGCTAAAATTGAAATTGATGATGAAGGCTTAGTAAGTGTTGCTGCTGTAGATGCAAAATCAGGCAATGATGCAATAGAGTGGATTAAAGGCATTGTAGAAGAGCCTGAAATTGGAAAAATCTATGAAGGTAAGGTCGTAAAACTAATGGATTTTGGTGCTTTTGTTAATTTTATGGGATCTAAAGATGGATTGGTTCATATAAGTCAACTTAAAAATGAAAGAGTTGAGAAAGTAAGTGATGTCATAAATGAAGGTGATATTGTTAAGGTAAAAGTTCTTGATGTTGATGCCAGAGGCAAAGTTAAGCTTTCAATGAAGGAAGTTGAGGCTGAGTAGTAAATTTATTTTACCAAAACTAATTGGTCATAGAGGGGTTAAAGATCTAAAGCCTGAAAATACTTTGGAGTCTATTATAACAGCTTTCGATCTTGGCCTTGAATGTGTTGAAATAGATGTAAAGGTAAGCAAGGATAATATTCCTCTATTACTTCACGATGATACTTTAGATAGAACCACTAACGGGTCTGGTCTAGTTTGTGATTTTACATTTAATCAAATAAATCAACTTGATGCAGGTTATTATTTTTATAAATCAAAAACAGATATTAAAGTACCAACTTTACGTAGTGTTTTAAATTTAATTAAAAAAAAACAAAAATACTTAAATATTGAACTTAAACCAAACAAAAACTACGAAGAGTTAAACATTAAAAATATATTACACGAAATAAATAAAATTTCATATGACAGGATTTACTTCTCAAGTTTTGATCTTGCAAGTTGTATAATGTTAAAAGAAAAAGCTCCATATTTACAATGTGGTTTTTTAAATGATGATTTCAAAAAATTTAATATTGATGAGACTATTGAGATTTGTAAAAAATATAATTTTTTTAATTGTGGAATTAATTTAAATTTTTTTTCAAACTTTATTGTTAACCAGTTTGAAGAAAACGATATTAAAGTTACAGTTTATGCTGATAAGAATATTCCTGAAGTGCAAGCACAAAACTTATGGAGTAATAAAGTTTCTAGTATATTTATTGATGATCCTAGCGAATATATTTAACTTTTCGGCATTCCAATAATATTAAAACCACAATCAACATAGTGAATTTCGCCAGTAACAGATTTCGAAAGATCGCTTATTAAATATAATGCTGAATTTCCTATTTCTTCTAATTCAATATTTCTTTTAAGAGGTGAATTTAAACCTGTATAATTATATACATCTCGAGCATTAGCTATAGCTGCACCTGCCAAAGTACGCATAGGTCCAGCTGAAATTGCATTTACTCTAATTCCTCTAGCTCCTAGATCAACACTTAAATATTTAACACTTGTTTCTAGTGCAGCTTTAGCAATACCCATAACATTATAATTTGGCATAACTTTATTTGAACCATAGAAACTTAAAGTGAGGAGACTACCATTATCATTCATTATTTGGTTTGCATGTTTGGCAATTTCTGTAAAAGAAAAACAAGTAATTTTTAAAGTATTAATGAAATTATCTTTTGAAGTATTAATATATTTTCCATTAAGTTCATTTTTATCTGAAAAAGCTGCTGCATGAACTATAAAATCTATATTATTTAATTCACTCTTTACTTTTTTAAAGCAATTTTTAATAGAATTACTTTTTGCAAAATCACATTCTAAGATTAATCTACTTTTAATTTTTTCAGCTAGGGGCTTAACTCTTTTTAATAATGTTTCATTTTGATAAGTAATTGCAATTTCAGCTCCATTTTCTGATAACTTTTTTGCTATTCCCCATGCAATTGAATGATCATTAGCAATTCCAAATATTATACCTTTCTTTCCTTTAAGCATAAAATTTTGAAAAGACTAAAGTTGCATTTGTTCCACCAAAACCAAAGCTATTTGACATTACATTTTGTATATCTTGGTTTTCCATTGTATCTGTAATAATATTATAATTTTTAGCGGCTTCATCTAAATTTTTAATATTTGCAGAACCACATAAAAAATTACTATTCATCATTAATAAGCAATAAATTGCCTCATGCACTCCTGTTGCGCCTAAGGAATGACCAGTTAAAGATTTTGTTGAACTTATATATGGCATTTTATCTTTAAAGACCTTTTTAATAGATTCTAATTCTTTTATATCTCCTATTGGGGTGCTTGTTCCATGTGAGTTAATATAATCAATTTTTCCATTTATATTTTGTAAAGCTAATTCCATACTTCTAATAGCACCCTCTCCTGATGGTTGTACCATATCGTATCCATCTGAAGTAGCGCCATATCCAGTAATCTCACCGTATATTTTTGCCCCTCTTGCTTTTGCGTGTTCTAAATCTTCTAAAACTAATGTTCCACCACCACCTGATATGACAAAACCATCTCTATCTGAGTCATAGGCTCTAGATGCAATTTTTGGAGTTTTATTATACTTTGATGAAAGAGCACCCATTGCATCAAATAAAATTGACATTGTCCAATGTAATTCTTCTCCACCTCCTGCAAACATAATGTCCTGCTTACCAATTTGAATAAGCTCATAAGCATTACCAATGCAATGTGAGCTTGTTGAACATGCAGAAGATATAGAATAATTAACACCTTTAATTTTAAAGGGTGTTGCTAAAGTAGCTGAATTAGTGCTAGACATTGATCTAGGGACCATGAAAGGACCTACTTTTTTTGACCCTCCTGATTTTGCTAGCTCAGTTGACTTCAATAAATTTTGAGTTGATGGTCCTCCTGAACCAACAATTATTCCTGTTTTTTCATTTGAAATGTCATTTTCATCTAACCCTGCGTCTTTAATAGCATTATGCATTGATATATAATTATATGCTGCGCCATCTCCCATAAATCTTAAAATACGCCGATCTATATGTTCTTCTAGTTTTATATTTGGTTTACCATGTACCAAGCTTCTAAAGGAGTACTCTGCATACTCAGGTGCTTCTGATATGCCTGAGTTTAATTCTTTTAGATTTTTTGTAATAGTTGCATTATCATTACCAATACATGATACTATTCCTAAACCAGTGATTACAACTCTTCTCATTCTATAAAATATTATTTATTTGTAGTAAACAAACCTACCTTCATATCTTTTGCTTCATAGATATTTTGACCGTCTGCTTTTAAGACTCCATCAGCAATACCTAAAATTAATTTTCTTAAAATCAACCTTTTCAACGAAATATGATAAGTAACTTTTTTTACTGTTTGTAAAACTTGTCCAGTAAATTTAACCTCTCCTACTCCAAGTGCTCTACCTTTTCCTGGCTGTCCTAACCATCCAAGATAAAATCCAACCAATTGCCACATAGCATCAAGTCCTAAACATCCTGGCATAACAGGATCATTTTTAAAATGACAATCAAAAAACCACAGGTTTGGTTTTATATCAAGCTCTGCTATAACTTCGCCTTTAGAAAAATCTCCACCATTTTCATTTATTTCAATAATTCTATCAAACATTAGCATAGGAGGAAGTGGAAGTTGAGCATTACCTTCTCCAAATAAAAGACCTTTCCCACATTCAATTAATTTATCGTAGTTAAAAGAATTTTGTTTCATAACATTTCTATTGATATAGATTATTAAAAATATTTTCAATTATTTCTTTTTTTAAATAATTTGCATTTATTATTTTTTTGGGTTTTAATATGGCTTATAGATATACTTTTTGTATCAATTAGCGTTAATAAATTATTTTTTTGTTTAAATTTCATCAAAAAATTAATAGTTTTTTGTGCACTAATTATGCCAGCTAATCCAGCAGCAGTACCTAATATGCCGACAGTATCACAACGTGCAAGATCAGGCTCATTTTTATTAGGAAAAATACAGTCCAAACATAGATGAGTGTTTTTTTTATTTTCAAACAAAATAATCTGAATATCATAATTTATCGCTGAAGCACTTAAAAGAGGTAAATTCTTTTTCACACTAAATTTATTTATTAATTTCATTGTTTTCCAATTATCTGATGTGTCAATAATAATTGATGAATCTTTTAGGAGATCTAAGTTTTTGCTATTAATTTTTAAGTTGTAAGATTTTATTAAGACTTTTGGATTAATTTCTTTTAATTTTTTTTTTGCAATCAAAGATTTTTTTTTACCTATTTCTTTTATGGAATAAAGAATTTGCCTATTAAGATTATGTTTTTTAATTATGTCATTATCAAACAAATTCAATTTTTTTATTCCACTTGCCACTAGGTAATATGCTAATGGACAACCTATACCCCCTAAACCAATGATACTCACAGTTTTTTTTTGTAAATTTTTGAAACTTTTCTCATCAAAATCTTTAATAATTAGTTGTCTTGAAAATATTTCCAACTCATCTTTTGTGATATTCATAATTTTTCATTTTCTACTTCATGAATAAAATTGACTATTTTTTTTGCAATATTTATTTTTGTCATTTTTTTTAAATTAAAAACTGAATTTTTTGTGACAATAGAAACTTTATTATTCTCTTCATTAAAAACTTTATTATATTTATTAATTTTATTAACTATTATGGCATCACAATTCTTATAATTTAGTTTTTGTTTTGCATTTTTAATATGATTCTCAGTCTCTGCAGCAAAACCTATAACAATTTTTGGTCTATTTTTCTTTAAGTTTGCAATTCTGTACAAAATATCAGTATTTTTTTTGAGTTTAATATTATTTAAATTTTCTTTTTTTATCTTTTTATTATTTTTTTTTGGTGACGAGTCACTCACTGCAGCAGCAAATATTGCTATATCTACTTTACAATTCTTCTTTACTGCATCTAGCATTTCTTTTGCAGTTTTTATATATATCAATTTTGCTTTGTGAGGTGGTTGTATTTGCGTTGGACCCGATATGATTGTAACGTTACCTCCGTTTAAAATTATTTGTTTAGCTATTTCATAACCTTGTTTTCCTGATGAATAATTTGATATGTATCGAATTGGATCTATCGGCTCAATAGTTGGTCCAGCTGTTATTAAAAATTTTTTATTCTTAAAAATTTTAGATTTATATAAATATTCCATAAGTATATTTTTAATTTGTTTAATATTTGTTAGTCTTCCCATACCTACTTCACCACAAGCAAGCTTTCCATATTCTGGTCACACAAACTCCACACCATTTTTTTTAAGTTTTTCAACATTTTTTTGATTTGTAGTATTATTCCACATTTCAGAATTCATAGCCGGTATAATTAAAGTTTGTTTATTTGAAGCTATTAGTGATGTGCTGGCTAAATCATTTGCATAACCATTTGCATATTTTGCTATTATATTAGCTGTAGCAGGACAAATAACAATCAAATCAGCACTTCTTGTAAGCTCAATATGTAGCATTTTATTATTTTTTTCTGAATTATCGGAGTAAATTTTTCCAGTAATTGCTTTATTTAAACTCTTAAGACTTCCCATTTTCATAGCATTTTTAGTAACTATGCAATCTATTATTATTTTTTTTTTAGTAAGTTCTTTAAAGATTAAAATACATTTTTTTATAGCAATTGAACCAGTTACTATAAAAAGAACTTTCATAATTAAACTTTGTAACCTGAATGTACAGCAACAATACCATTAAACAAATTAATATATTTTGTATTAACATATCCAGTTTCATTTATAATTTTTAATAAATTTTTTTGATCAGGAAAAAAATCTATACTTTCATCTAAATATTTATAAGCATCTAGGTTATTTGCAATTATTTTTCCTATCCAGGGTATATAATTTTTTTTATATTGATCATAAATCAGCTTTAAAACATTTAATTCTGGCGAACTAAACTCCATACAGTAAAAAACTCCTCCAGGTTTAATAACACGTAAAGATTCTTTTAGTGCCTCTTTATAATTTGTTACATTTCTCAAACAAAAAGAAATAATATATTTGTCAAAAGTATTATCTTTAAAAGGTAACTTTTCAGCATTAGCTTTTATAAATTTTATTTTTTTATTAAAAAATTTTTTTTTACCAAATTTTAACATTTCCAAATTTAAATCTATTGAATAAATACTGTTATTTAATCTCTTTTTATCGATCAAAGCAATCAAATCCCCTGTTCCTGAACCAACATCAATAATTTTATCTAAAGGCTGAATATTAATTAAATCTATTAATTCTTTTTTCCATACTCTATGAGTACCAAAACTCATTAAATCATTCATTATATCATATTTTTTTGCTACATTAGTAAAAATATTTTGTACTAATTTAGTTTTTAAATATGGAGATACTTTTCTTTTACCAAAATTTGTTTTTGTATTATTATTCATATTATTATGCCTGAGCTCCCTGAAGTAGCAACAACAATTAAAGGTTTAAATCCTATTAAAAAATCAACAATAGTTAGCATTAAAATCATCACTCCAAAACTTCGTTTTTATATACCAAAAAAAATTTCAACAATACATAAAGGAAATAAAATAATTAAAATTAAAAGAAAAGGAAAATATATTTTATTGTATTTAAGTAACTTAAACGTAATAATAATTCATCTAGGAATGTCAGGAAGGCTAAGATTAATCAAAAATAGTGAATTTAAACAAAGAAAACACGATCATTTTATTTTAAGAACGAATCAAGATCATTATTTAATATTTAATGATCCTAGAAAATTTGGATTTGTAGATTATACAGAAATTAGAAATATTGATAAAAAAAAATATTTAACTAATCTAGGAATAGATGCTCTTGATAATGAGCTTGACTCACATTATTTTTATTCAAAAATTTGTAGAAGTATCGTACCAATAAAACAAATTTTGATAGATCAAAGAATTATAGCTGGAATTGGCAATATATATGCAAGCGAAATACTTTTTAATGCCAAAATATCTCCTTTTAAAAAAGGAAGAGAATTAAAAAAAAAAGAATGTCAAAAAATTATTGTTTCTATAAGAAAAATATTAAATAAAGCAATTCTTGCAGGAGGATCAACCCTAAGAGATTATGTTTCAACTGATGGAACAATAGGAAGTTTTCAAAATGATTTCAAAGTTTATAATAGATCTGGTAAAAAAATAGGTGGCAAAATTATAAAAAAAGTAAATCAATATGGAAGATCTACTTTTTATTGCCCAGAACTTCAAATATAAAAATAATATGTTGACTTTAGAGCACTAAGAATTATATGACAAAATAATGGCAAATCACAAATCTGCTAAAAAAAGATCGCGACAAAATGTCAAAAGAAGTGCGATCAACTCTACAGCTATGTCTAAATTTAAAACGAGTCTAAATAAACTAGAGGCCTCTATTAAAGATAAAGATACTGAAAAGATAGATGAATCCCTAAGATCTATCAATTCTGCTCTTGCAAGGGCAGCAAAACGGGGAATAATAAAGAAAGAATTTGTTTCTAGAAAGTTATCCTCGTTATCAAAAAAAATTAAAAATATTTAATTTTTTTTATATTTTTTAACTTTTCTTCTTGCTAAAAATCTCTAAAGGGTGTTGTCTACTATTTTAATTTGGTGATTTTAATTTAAGGCTTTTTTAACTTTCTAAATAGTAAGAGAAAAAAGTTTAGTTTGAGGTGATTGATGGAAGATTCTTTTTTGGATTTTAATGAAAAAAATTGGCCACTTCTCAAAAAAGATCTAAAAAAAATTGTAGGCGATACAGCATACAATAATTGGTTAAAGCAACTTTCATTTATTTCTTTAGTAGAAAATACCTTTACTCTATCAGTTCCAACCAAGTTTCTGCGTGATTGGATAGTCAATAATTATTCTGATAAAATCAAAAATGAGTGTAAAAAATATGTAAAAACTGTCGATACTATTAAATTTGTCGTAAAACCGATCGGTGGAAGAGTTGTGCCAGGGACCACTAGAACAATAAAAAGTACTGACAATCATTGGAAATCAACATTAGATATTCGTTCTAATCAAAGCTCCTCATATCCAAATGATTTTGGAGCTCCTTTGGATCCAAGATTTACTTTTGACAACTTTGTAGTTGGTAAACCAAATGAACTAGCTTTTGCAGCTGCTCAAAGAGTTGCTGAGTCACACAAGGTAACTTTTAACCCTCTTTTTCTTTATGGTGGAGTTGGATTGGGAAAAACGCATTTAATGCATGCTATTGGTTGGAAAATTAAAGAGCTACAGCCAGACAGGAAAGTTATTTATTTGTCTGCAGAAAAATTTATGTATCAATTTATAAGAGCATTACGATATAAAGATACTTCAGCCTTCAAAGAACAATTTAGATCAATTGATGTTCTTATGATAGATGATGTTCAATTTATTAGTGGAAAAGATAATACCCAAGAGGAATTT
>MDTA01074701.1_pt1 | contig 14452 bp, 11 predicted proteins | sample 811151 | NCBI WGS metagenome assembly MDTA01 (sample SAMN05326648, study PRJNA326480) | marine metagenome | isolation source: seawater | place: Indian Ocean: South | collected 2010 | reverse complement strand
TTAATTTACTTAAATGAAGAATATTATGTCCATTATTAATTAAATATTTTGGTAGAGAAGCTTTACATTTATTTAACCAGGATTCGTAATTATCTATTGAATGACATTCGTATAAATTTCCTCTTCTTAAATTTTTAGAAGTGTAGTCGTAATAATTTTTTTTATTTAAAAATAAAGCATTTCCTAAAATTGCTGTTGATTTTCCTAATCCAAACTCTAATATTGTAGTTGCTTTTCGAGAACAAGCAATATGGTGAAGTCTGCACAGGTCATCGATTTCTGTGGGGAAAGGTATCAAATAATTAGGATTAAGATTTAGATTATATGTTTTTTTAATTTTTTTTGATGGGTCAAGCGACAAATTTTTTATATTATCATTAGTTAATTCAAGTAAATTGTTATCAATTATGTATTTCTTATAGTCTAAGTTTTCTGGAACTAGATCTTTAGAACAAAGCATTTATAAAAATTTTTTGACCAAATTTAATTTTTAAATTATCACAATAAATACATCACTTTATTACTTACCAATATTATTTATATAAAAGTTTATTCAATTATTTTTTAAACTATATTTTTATATAAAAAAATTTATTTTTTTTAAAAAGGTGGAGATTCATTTGAACTATAAATTTCAAATCCTTTTTTTTGTAGAATAGCTTCTTTCTGAGCTTCTTTAGTATCATTTTCAATCATTTCACTGATTAATTCTTCAAGGGTAATTTTTGGTTTCCAATTTAGCTTTTCTCTCGCTCTTGTGGGGTCACCAATTAATTCATTTACCTCAGCGGGCCTAAAATATCTTTGATCTATTTTGATAACTATTTCAGAAGTATCAGCTCTTCTACCAACTTCGTTTATACCTGAACCTTCCCATATTATTGCAGGCCCATTTCTATCTTTATTCCAACCAAGTTTTTTAGCACATAATTCAATAAAGTCTCTTACGGATTTTGTTTGACCAGTTGCAATTACAAAATCTTCTGGCTTATCTTGTTGAAGCATAAGCCACTGCATATATACATAATCCTTAGCATGACCCCAGTCTCTTTTTGCATCCAGGTTACCCATATATATACATTTTTCAATTCCTGAGTTTATTCTAGTAAGTCCTCTGGTGATTTTCCTAGTAACAAAGGTTTCCCCCCTTCTAGAGCTTTCATGATTGAATAATATTCCATTACAAGCATATATTCCATAAGACTCTCTATAGTTGACAACTATCCAATGCGCGTAAAGCTTAGCTACACCATATGGACTTCTTGGATAAAAAGGTGTTGATTCCTTCTGAGGCACTTCTTGAACCAGCCCATATAATTCGCTGGTGCTAGCTTGATAAATTTTTGTTTTTTTTATAAGATTTGAATTTCTTACAGCTTCTAATATCCTTAGAATTCCTAGTGCATCACAATTAGCCGTATATTCAGGAGTTTCAAAACTAACTGCAACATGACTTTGTGCTCCAAGGTTATATATTTCATCTGGTTGAATTTTTTCTATGATTCTAATAATATTCGTGCTATCTATTAGATCTCCATAGTGAAGTATAAATTTAGGATCTTGCTCATGAGGGTCTTGATAAAGATGATCAATCCTTGAACTGTTAAAAGAGCTTGATCTTCTTTTTAATCCATGAACTTGATATCCTTTCTTAAGCAAAAGTTCTGCTAAAAAACTACCATCCTGACCTGTAATTCCTGTTATAAAAGCTTTCTTCATGAATTTTATATTATTTACTAATTTTAATCTAATTACTAAATATTATCTTTTAATAATTAATAAATTTATAATCAATATTTAATATAAGATAAAATTTATCTTTTAAATAAGAATGTGATTTAAATTTTTTTTAAATTAAATTAAATCAAATGTAAATTCTTAAATTTTGATAATCTATTGAACTCTTCTATTTTTTTTGCTTTTTTTAATTGGTACTCAAAGAGTGAATCAATTATTTTTTCTTGAGATAGGATTTTCTCTAAAATATCTGCCAGTTTATAAGGGTCTTTTGGATTAAAGATGAATTTTTCTAATGAGCCAATCGTTTCTTTGAAAATATCAATGTTAGTTGTTATAACTGGAGTTCCATTTCTAAGAGATTCAAAAACAGGATAACAAAAACCTTCACTATGAGATGCAATTATTGTTGCAGTAGCTTTAGATAATAAACTTTCTTTTTTACTATTACTTACCATCCCTAAAAATTTTATATATTTTTTCTCTTTGAGAAGTTCTTCACTCCATTTTGGGACTTTACCAATAATTATTAATTTTGCATTCAAATTTTTTTCTTCCAGCAGAAAAAAGGATTTTAAAATTAAATCAAAATTTTTTCTTGGATGTTCTGGAGATATAGTAAGAAAATATTTTTCTCTTGATTTAAATTTTTTTTCTTTAAAAATTAAAGGCTCTATATTTGGATAAATTAAAAAACTTTTATTTAAGCTTTCAGGAACAAATTCGTTTAATTTTTTCTCGGTTGTTTTAGAAATACAGATAATATGATTAGCTCTAAGGATTGATTTCTTAAATAAAAATCTATAAATTAATAAAAACTTTTTACTAAAAAAATAAGGATATTCGAAGAAATCGAGATCATGAACTATGACAATTGACTTTGTTTTTTTTGAGAGATTTAAAGGACTTATACAAACTGGGCTATGAAAAATGTCAATATCTTTTATAAATTTTTTTTTATATATCAAACCAAGATCAGCTAATATCCAATGAAATTTATCTTTAAAAAATTTATATTTTATTTTTTGTTTTTGCATTAAAAGTTTTATATGTTTTTCATCCCCCCCGAAGAAAAGTATTTCATCAGTATTTTGATCTGCAATTTGTATTATCATTTTTATTAAATCTCTAGTAGTGTTATAAAAACCGCATAAATCATTTTTAAGATATCTACTATTAATTCCAATTTTCATTTATTTAAATCCTCTTATTATTTAAATTATATAACTGATTTTCTTAAATAAAATTTTCTGTATAAAAATCTTTTGAGAATATATTTTAAATAATCAAATATATGTATTAATAATATTTTATTTATAAAAAAAGATTTGTTATCTTTTGATTCACTAGCTCTTTTCCCATCGGCATTGACAATTATATTTTTAATTAAAACAGATTTAATTTTTTTTTCTTTTAATAAAAAACCTAGCCATAGATCAGCACAAAAAACGAAGAAGCTTTCATCAAAACCACCAATTAAATAAAAAATTTTAGAAGGAATAAAAATTGATGAGGACTGTAACCAGTCAACATGTAATAGGTTTCCTTTTACATCATAATCGTTATTAATAGAGAGATAATCAGTTTTAATTCTAAGCCATTTTAGTTTAAATCTTTTAATTAAAATATCAAAAATTGTTGGAAAATTTCTTCCAACCTTTTCAAAGGTATTACAAGGATTTAATTGACATGGTGAGTAAACATATTTTGAATTAGTTTTTTTTATTTTTTTTATTATTTTTTGAAGAATCAATTTTTCTTTTAGCTGTATATCAGGACTTAAAAATGCAAGAATATTTGGTTTATAATTACTAATCTTAATTTTTGCGCCCATATTACAAGCGACAGAGTAGCCTAAATTTTTTGATGGGACAACAACTAAGGGATTGATATTATTAAAATTATTTTTAAATTTTAAATTTTTACTATTATCTATTATGACTATCTCAATAATATATTCTTTTAGAATCTGTTGATTTATTGAATCTATTAATGTTAAGACTTCATCATCTTTTTTGTAATTTACAATAATTATTCTTATTATTTTATGCATTTTTATCATCAAATTTTGTTTAAATCTATAACTTTATCAAATAAATTATCAAACTTATCTGAGTGACTAACAATAATAACAGTTGAGTTTTTTAACAAGTCAAGAACATTCTTCATAACAAATAATTCTGTTTTTTTGTCAAGACTAGAAGTAGGCTCATCCATAATGATTATTGGATAAAAAGTAGTAAGTAATGTAGAGATTAAAATTCTAGAACGTTGACCTCCACTTAGTTTATTTAGTCCATCACCAAAATATAAGTTCATAAAATTATTATCTTTCAATGGAATTTTTTCAAGTTTTAATTTATATAAAAGTTTCTTTATGTTCTCGGTTTGGAACCGATCTATTTTCTGTATATTTAAATTATGATTCAAATAAACCTCTTTTAGGTTTGAACCTCTCAATTCTTGATTTTGTGATATAAAACCTATTTGATTTTGAAAACTTATTTGCTCAGCAAAATTTGTGTGTAAATTTTTTCCTCCATATAATAATGATCCTTTTGAAGGTTTAAGTAAGCACAAAATGATATCAATTAGAGTTGATTTTCCACTTCCTGATTCTCCCTTTATTAATACTTTTTCTTTAGATTTTATTTCAAGATTAAAATTTTTTAAAATAAAATAATCTTTTTTTATATTTACATCTTTTTCTTTATCAATAGATTTATATTTAAAAAAGATATTTTTTAAATTTATAATTTTAGGTTCTTTCTTAATGTAAATACATTTTTCTTTATTTTTAATTTTATATATACTTTTTTGAGATATAGGATATTTTCTGTAAAAATCTAGTATTACATTAGTTGATGATTCAAATGCTTTCATAGAAATAACTGATGAATTTATTCCATTTAAAGCTGGCATTATTTTTACAATTCCTAGAATTATAATTATGTAAAAGTTGTTAGGATTATAGTCAAATAGAGTTTTTGCGAAAAATGCTATTAAGATAATAATTACTATTGCAATAAAAAATTCTAAATATAACTTTGGAAGTATTACGTAAGATTTTGCAGAAGTTATAATATCTCTAAATCTTTTATCTTTGGTTGCAATATTTTTTATTAATTTTTCATTATTAAAGTTTAAAAGTATATCCCTAGGATCTTTTATAAAACTTTGTAAAAAAGTAAGATATTCCGATTGATATTTCTCTAAATAAATTGAACTTCTTTTCTTTAATCTGAATTTCACAAAACTGAAAACAAATAACTGTAGAATAAATAGAGCTGGAAGAGCTATAACAATACTTAGAGGTGACTGTAATAATAAAAATGTAGATATAGAAAATAGGGTTCCCATGAAGGAGAAAATCAATAAAGATGGAGTTACTGATCCAGAAATAAATTGATTTACTTGTAAATACATAGTATCTGTAATTCTTGAATAAGAAATATCTTTTAAAAGATAATAATCAGTATTTAAAATTCTTCTTAAAATATTCATAGATATTCTATTTCCTAGAACTGAAGTCCTTTTAAAAATGTATCTTGTTAAAAAGATTTTTAAAATATGGGCAATAATTGATATGAGGCAAATTAGTAAAGCAAAATTTGAACTATCAACTTTATCTAATAAAAAGAATTTCAACCAAGATGAGTTGTCAATATTAATTCCTGATCCAAATGATTCGCTTATTACAAATGTGATAAGTAAACCCGTTGAAAATACATCAGTTAAGCCTTGTAAGAAGGCTAAAAAATATAATATAAATAATTCTCTTTTATTTGCCCCACCTAATATGAAAATTGTTTTAAAAACTCTATAAATTAGATTCATAATATTCTGTCTCTAATTCCATTAAGAATTTGAATTCTATAAATTTGATAATTTTCATTTATTAAGTTGGTTTTGTATTTTGATTCATTTTCTAACATATAAATTGGTAAAACATTTTTATAGTGAATATATTTTTCTAACCAGAATTCTGGATTTTTTACTTTTCTATTAAATTCAGCCATCGATCTAACAGCAGGTATATTTAGTTTTAAACAATCAATATTTTCCTGGTTGATTCTTAAGCCATAATGTGCAAAAGAGTTTAATTTATTATCTATAAATTTTTTCTTAAAGCAGAAAGAGTATTCTAATATTTTGCTTATTTTAGGTGAAATTAAATTTTTATTATTAATCTTAATTTTATTTCTTTGGGCTTGCATATTAAAATTAGTATTTATTAAATATTGACCATTGCAGACTGGTGTATATCTGATAGAGGGTCTTAGATTATCAATATCATAAATAAATGAAATTCTAGGTATATATTTAATACATGCTTGGTTTTTATCAATATTGTTTTTAAAATTCCTTATATTTTCTTTTTTAATACATAAAATTTCATCTAAGTCACAATTTATAATTAAGTCATCTTTACCAAGTCTTGGATTGTTTTTCATGCCATAAGAACGTTGATATGCTTCGCAATCGAAATTATTTTTTTCGTATTCGATATATCCTCTTTTTTTTATTTTATTAGATATTGACTTCAGATTAGAAATTATTAAATTTGATTTGCTAACAATTTTTTCTGGAAATTTATCAATGAAATATGTAAAAATTCTACATTTGTATTCATTAAATTCTTTATTCTTTAAAACTTTAGTTAAAGTTAGTTCTTTATTTTCTTTATGAAAAGTTTCTTTACTCTCAACGATATGCCACTCATCTACATACAAGGATTCAGTTTTTATTTTTGCAATAAGTAAATCTTTCTCATATGGTTCAGAATACATAAATGATGAAATTATTTTTCTTTTTTTCATTGAATTAGTTGTGTCTTTTTATTAAAGGAAATACTAAAAATCGATATGCTTATAAATGGAAATAAATTTATATCAATAGCACTATAAATTGACTGTAAAAATAAAGAGAATATTCCTAAAATAACCGGCAAATTTAAATCTAATAATTTTAATTTCATTATAGTAAATGATAAAAATATAAATGTAGGGAATAATCCTATTTTGAATATTAACTCTAAATAATTATTAAAGATATTAGGATTTCCCCTTATCTGGCGCATAAAATCCATAGCGTCTACATTTTGTCCAAATAAAATACTATAAATATTAGAATTAATTATTACATCAAAGCTATCTTTTATTGAATAATATCTTTCAAGAAAAGAGTAAATTCTTAAAATTCCTCCACTTTCTATCCTAGAAAAATTATTTATTTCAAAAGAAATGTAAAGAATAAGAGGCAAAAATATAGATATAATTATTAAAGGAATTAGTAAAAATGTTTTATTTTTAATTTTATAACTGTTATTGAATTTACTGATTAAATAAATTGAGGTGTTTATTATTAAAAGAAAAATTGAAACCCCAGATTTTGTAAGAACCATACCAATAATTGTTAAAAAAATTAAAAAAATATTAAATCTACTTTTTTTATCAAATAAAACCCACAAATAACAAAAAAGTAAATTTTCTGCTAACAAACCCCCTTCAGCCATTGGTGCCGTAAGCCTAGTCAATGATTTGAGACTTGGAGGTTCAACATGATTTATATTAAGATCATAAAGACCATTTATATTGAAAATGTTATATACAAGATGAAGTATCCAATCCCCTGTAAAATATGAAATAAAATAACTTCCAAGTGATAAAAAAAGAAATATATTGATTGTTCTTTGATACAAAAATGTGAGCTTAGATTTTTTTATATTTAAATTTGGGATAGATAAAGCATAATTAATATTAATAAAATAGAATATTACAAGTAATGTGAATCTTAATCTAGATATTAAAAAACCGTCTAATCTGCATAAACTAAGAATTAATAAAAAAAATAAAATTGATCCTGAATAAAGATATATTCTTGATAATTTAATATAGGAATTTTTTAAATAACTTAAAAAAATCAAAGGTGTTGTTATAGGCAAGTTTGATAAAGGTATCCCAAAACCAAAATAAGGAGAGAAAATTATTATTAGAGTATTTAAGATCATTATTTTAAATTAAAATACTTTAATTTGGTTTTATTATGATTAATAAATAAATTATTTTATGTCCTGATTTTACTTCACTATATGTAAGCAACAAACTGATTCTGCGCCTGGCCAGTAAGAATAGGAATCTTTCTCAGAATCTTTATTAAAATCTATAGCGGAATTATATTTCGAATTCTTTAATATTTTTTTATTATTAGTTTTGTACCAATATTTTTGGTCTTTTCTAGTGAAGAATTCAATATTTTTTTCTTTGTATATTATCTTATCTAACAAAATATTTAAATCCTCTATTTCAAAAATTTGCATCCATGGTGTAACTATAGGCTTACCAACTGGAAAAGTTATATAGAGACAGCCTTCATTTTTTAGGAGATTCATAAAGCTCCTTATCAAACTATTTATTTTTTTTAATCTAGAAATGGAATTTTTCTTATGATATATTCCATCATCAGGAGATTTATAAATACCTTTAGAGTTATATATAGAGTAATTATCCATATCTAAATGTTCTAACATTGAAATACAAGTTATTGCATCAAAAGAATTGCTTTTAAAAGGTATATTTCTCACATCACCGTATAGATACGATATTTGTAATTCATTAAAATTATTTTTTTCGGGGAAAAGAGTATTTATGGTTATTTTTGTGCAATTTTTCTTTATTCTTTTTAAAATGTATTCAAAATTAATTGTTGATCCAACATCTAATAAATCTCCCTTTATTTTTTTTGATGAAAGAAGTTCAAAAAGTTTAAGATATTCGATCCATCTTTCATCTATCAAGTAACCTTTTTTATCTTTATCATTTAGTAATTCAAAAATTGTATTATCGTCTAAATTATCTAAAGAATTTTCTTTAAAATTTTTATATGACTTTAATCCCATAAAACCATACGATTTTATTCTTTCAAAAATTAATCTTTTGTTCATTTATAAGGCCTCCTCATTTATGATTTCTTTTATGAATTTTATAGATTTTTCAGTACTATTTTCAATTCCTAAAGGAATAATTTGTCTAGCAACTTTGCTTTCGAATAATTTATTTTTGTTTTTTTCCCATTTAATTGCATTCAGATATTTAAAAAGATCATTTTTTGAATTTAACATTGATACGTTATTATCTTGAACAATTCTCTTGAAATGTTCAAATTCATAACTTTCATTTATATTTTTTAAATCTAAACCTTGTGCGCTATTTTTACCATTTGGCAAATAATTTAATAATCCTATCTTCTTTCCTAAAAAAAGAGCGTCAAGAGCAAAAGTAGTAGCACCTGTAATTATCCAATCACTTTCAAGAATAGTTTTTATCAAGTTATTTTCAAAGCTTTTTTTGCTTATAAATTTTTCTAATTTGTCTACTTGTGTTAAACCTTTATCTATCTCAAGATTAGGGATTCCTAATAAGTAATTTTCTTTTTTTTCATACAAATCATCAAAGGGATGAGCTCTAAATAGTATTCGATCATATTTAATTATATTCTCCATTTCTTGAATATCCTTTATCACATCATAATAACTTGAACCACTATACTTTTTTAAATGACTTGCAATAAGAAGTGTTCTTGGGGATTCATAGTTAATCTTCTTTTTTAGATCTTTCGCAAGAAAAAATAATTTTTCATAAACAAAACTTCCTGTAATTCTTAAATTTGCTTTTTTGAAATTAAAAATTGATATAGCTTCTTTATACATGATTTTATTCCAAACTCCCAAGAAATCTGGCTTTAATACAATTGGACCTTTAGTTACTAAATTGTCCCAACTGTATACAAAGCATAAACTTTTTATCATTAATATTTTAGATATTGCATTAATTTCAATATCATTAAAACTAAGACTTGGAGTGCTAGTAATTATTAAGTCAGGTTTATTTTTATAAATACATAAAAGTTTATTAGGAGTTATCGTAAGAAAAGATAACAAGATACTTTGTAATTTAAATAAAACTCTTATAAGTTTGAATCTGGAAATATATTTTCTCATAAGAAGACCATATCTTACCGATTTGATATATCCTGCTCTTATGTAGTCTGATTTGCTAACTTTATTAGCAGATGCATAAGTTACAAGCATTAATAAGAAATAAAGTATTTTTCTAACATTTGTATTATTAGTATCATCTATTTTAATTACTTTTGTATTAGGAATTTTTTTTAGGTCACTTAAATTTCTTATATTAGAAGAAACTAATATTATTATTTCTATATTAAGATTTTTTGATAATTTATACAAAAAATTAGTATGTGCAAAGTATCTTATATTCCATTCATTATCGATAGAAAAAAATATTTTTTTATTTTTTTTAATCAATTTTCATCTCCAGAATTTGCTTGAATTTTACAATATCACTTTTAGAATCAATATCTATAAGAGGTAATTTGGTGTCAAAGCCATAACACTTTTTACCATGTAGACTATTTTTCTCTATCGTTGATTTTTTTATAATGTCAACTCTACCATCAGTCTTAAATATATTCGGTAGATTTTGTCTTTGTTGTTGCCAAATTTTTAAAGGATTATTTTTATCTAAATTAAAAATAGGGGTTATTAAATTATCTTCATTAATAAGACAAGATTTTAGGTAACGATTATCAACTTGAGTGATAGATCTTGCCGAGTCAAAATTATTATAAGATTTTAAAAAATTTGTTATGCATTTATCAATTATTCCATCTGGTCTATGAGGTGATGTTGGCCTTAAGTGAATAATTAAATCAGGACAATCATTAACTAACTTCATTTTTTTAACAAAATGATCAAAAACTTCAAAGTCTTTGCTTTGATCCTTTGAAATTTCTTTTGGTCTTATAAAAGGAACATTAGCTCCGTAGTTAGTACATAAATTGGCATATTTTTTTGAATCAGTAGAGACGAAAGTTTTTTCTATATATTTTGAAGATAATGAAGCTTTGATAGTATAAACAATAAGAGGAATTTTATTAACAGGATAAATATTTTTATCTTTTAATCCTTTAGATCCAGATCTTGCTGTAATAAGTGAATATATTTTCATTAGAAATTACTTTTAATATATTCTTTGATAATTAAACTTATTTCTTCAAAACCTCTAATATTTATACTCTCTATATGAGAAATTGTTGGACTTAGTTTATTTATAAAATCTAAAATATCATTTTCAAATATATTTTTTACATTCGCTATTTTTTTTAACGATTTTTCATTGGATATCATTTCAATATTCTTAATCTCAGGACAAGTTATGAAATTCTTAATTCCAATTCCTATAGCTTGATTTAAAGTTCCTAAACCAGGCCTGCATATTAATAAATCTGCTTTAATAAGACCTTCATAATGATTAATAACTTTAATATTCCTAATATAATCCTTTAAATTTTCATCAATAAAAATATTATGATTAATTTTAATTTTTTTAACTAGTTGGTTAATTTTTGATATTATATTTTTTTCAAATACTTTGCTGAGTCCCAAGGTTATATAAATATTTTTTGATTTTGAAATTTCTGAAAAACTCTTCTGATTTCCACAAAAAGTGATTCCATGCTTTCTGTAAAATTTTGGAAATCCTATTAAATCGGGATTATGAAAATATTTATTAAATATAAATAAACTATTACTTCTATTAAATATCCATTCTATTTTATTTTTTTCATATAAATTATCGATATATTCCCACAAGAATGAAGAAAGAAATATAAATGGTTTTTTATTATTCTCTTTTAGAAAATATCCAAGATTTCTTTCAATTATATTATCAACAATAATTAGATCGAAATCATTGGCATTGAAATTTTCAATTTTATAATTAGGCCAGCAATAATTATTAGATGATGGGATTTCGTTAAAATTGAAATCAATCGTATTTGATATTTTTGGCCCCCATATTGATGTTTCAAAATTATTTTCTTTAAAATAATCTTTTAGATTGAACAAAATTTTTTCTGATCTATATTTATGCCCTCCTCCATTAGGACAAATAATCCATCCTAATTTTAGATTCATCAAACCTCTCCAATAGTTCTGTAGTCAAGATTAGTTAAATTTAAGCCTTTTAAAACTTCTAATTGATTCCATCCATCAAATAACATTACTCTATAATTAACCTCAGAGATAAAACTAGAAAATTCTATTAATTTATTAGAGATGTGATTATTTAAAATTAAAACAACATTAATTTTAGATACTGCAAAATCTTTTTTATTCATTATTTTTGCTCCTAAATTTGTAATTTTTGTTGAATCGAATCCACTGGGTAATGTTGCATCTGCTCCATCAAAAATATATATTTGATTTACATTAAGTTCAATTAATTTACTTATCACGTCTAAAGAAGTACTACACCTAGTGTCTTTTGTTGAAGGATACCCTTTGAAGGCTAAACCAACTATTAATATTTTCAAATTTTTTATATCTAAATTATTTTTTTTGGTCCAATTTTTTACTGCTCTTAAAGGAGCAAACGTAGCCTCTTTATTAATATCTCTAGCTAGAGAAGATAGAGACTTGCATTCTTTAAATGATTGATTTAACAATAAAGGATCTTTGGTTAAACAATATCCACCTACCCCCGGGCTTGGATAAGCTATTGGATCTCTTGGATATCCAGAATTTGCTTTACTTATCAGATTATGAGTATTTATTGAATATTTTTCGCACATTATTCCAATTTGATTGGCAAAAGTAAATCTTAAATCTCTATATGAATTATTTATAAGTTTTACAAGTTCTGCTTCTTCAAGACTTTTGCAAAGTAGGCTACTTAAGGCTATTTTGTTCCATAGTTTTTCTGCTTTTGCTAAAGAAACTTCGTTGTTTGAGCCGATTATTTGTGGAATATTTTTTATTTCATCAAAAGCGTCACCTTCTACAGTCCTCTCTGGGGTGAAAGATACATTAATTTGTTCTTCATCTAGGTCAGGTCTTAATTCCTTAAAATATGATATTAAACTTCTTGTTGTTCCAACTGGAACTGTTGATCTAAGAAATATATGAGAATTCTCATCATATACCTTTGCAATAGATTGAATTGCTCCTTTTAATGCTTTATCATCTAATTTTTCATTAATAACATCAGTACCAACAGCTATTACAAAAGCATCTGAATAATTAATATTTTCTACCAAATTAAATTTAAGTTTTTTGGTTTCTTTTAATCTTTTTAGGTAATTCTCTATTCCTGGTTCTAGAATATGAGTCTTACAATCTTTAAGTTTGTTAATGATTTTTTTATTAATATCCAGTCCTTCAACTTCAAAACCCTTGTCTGCAAGAGTTATCGCTAGCGTAAGTCCAACATATCCCAGTCCAATAACTGATATTGAACTAATACTGTCTTTTTGAAATGAAGATAAATTAGAAAGTTTGTTAAAGTCAATAACTTTATCCAATTTATTTTGTTCATTTACTATAGGAATATGGTTTGGATACCTTTTGCGTTTAAATTCTTTACACTTCTTTTTGATTAAATTAAGGATTTCAAAAGCTTCTAGATTATTAATTTCCTTTTTATTAAGTACGATTATATCCTTTTCCCATAAATGGATCGCGTTTATGATTTTTGTCTTAAGTTCATAATTTGAATTTCTGATATCCCTATCTGTAAATAATCCTTTTAATGAATTATTTTTAAAAACGAAATAAGTACCTCCTATATTTAAATCAGTCTTTAGACAATCCTCAATAATATAATCTTTTTCTAGATCTATTAGAAAGAAATTTTTACTATCCAATAAGAATTGATTTTTATTACTCACTATAGGGCTCCCAATTATATATCCACTCTGTAGGAGGGAAATTATATTGTTTCGATCTAGGAGTTGCAAATCTGCCTTTATAATACCTTCTATTTAAAAGCTCTCTAGATGATAAATCTCTTTTCTCATTGCCAATACAACGTTCCCATTTTGGATAGTTTTTGTTTAAATAACTAAGTTGTTGTTTTTTGTCAAAATGGAAAAAATCAGATATTTCTTTTAGACCATCTCTATCTATAGAAACTTTTCCATCCTTTGTTTTATCTGATGCCAATATTGTAAAATGACGTTCAATTAATTTTGCCCCAAAATAAATAGCTACTAAGGAAGCTTCATTTTTATCTTTTAAAAATTCAGTATGATCTGAAAACCCTACTTTTTTGGAAAATTTACTCAAAAAATTTATTCTAGATATATTCGCATCTTCGCATTTATTTGGGTAACTTGTAACACAATGCAAAAGAGGAACATTCTTATTTGTAATTTCAGCTAATTTTTCGATTTCATTATCGTAGGAGGCTCCTGTGGAGATAAAAACTTCTTCAAAGTTTTCAATACATCTTGAGACCATTTCATAAGAGGCGGCATCGTAAGAGGCTATTTTGACAGCTTTGAAACCAAGTTTTTTTATGATACCAACATCTTCATGAGTGAAGCATGTAGTTAAAGGTTGAACGTTATTATCTATACAGCTTTTTATAAAAATTTTATGAGACTCTTCATCTATTTCTAATGATTTTAGTCTTTTATATTCTAATTCATATGGTCTTTTTATATAAATTTCATTACCATTAAAATCTTTCATACCTGATTCAAACTGTGGCCTAAATGAAAGATTTTTAGAAAATATTGTTTGCATTTTTACATGGGTTGCCCCTCCTATTGATGCCTGATTAACCATTTCTTTTAGAATATTTATTGAACCATTATGATTTTGACAACATTCTGCAATTAAAATATCACTTAC
>MDTA01121098.1_pt1 | contig 14456 bp, 15 predicted proteins | sample 811151 | NCBI WGS metagenome assembly MDTA01 (sample SAMN05326648, study PRJNA326480) | marine metagenome | isolation source: seawater | place: Indian Ocean: South | collected 2010 | reverse complement strand
TTTATTATGAAGTAAGTTTCCCAGCACAACATTTTCATAAAAAAAAGCTTTAATATTTGAAACATAATTAAAATTAAATTTAGATATTAATATTTGATGAAAAAAAGTTGAACCAGATCTTGGTAGTCCAATGATAAAAATAGGTAAAGATTTAAAATTTTTATTTACTTTAATTTTGTATTTAAAGTCCTTTAAATAAATATTAATTTGGTCCACTAAGTTTTTGTTCATTTAGATTAATTTAGTTTTTTCCAATTTCTTCCAGCTCGAATAATTTTTAAAGCTTTATTAAAATTATAGAATAATAAATCTAATATACTTAAATTAGGAATGAATATTTTATGATTATACTCTGGATGTAAGTATTCTTGTTTATATATTGTTATGTTTTCTTTTTTAAAATTTTCAGGATTGTATAATCCAGCTTCTATACCTCTTTTGGCACCATAAAAATCACAGATATTAATTTTTTTCAAAATTTTCAAAATATGATTTTCTGGAGGTGAACATTTACAATTAAAATCCTCAGAGGAAATTTTAAAATTTGTATCTATACCAATTTCATTACAAATTAACTTTACTAGATTAATATTAAAATCACTAACTTTATCTGTTTTATAATCATATATTTTATTAATTAATTGAAAGGTTTTTTTAAAATAAGGACTGTCCTGATAATTTTCTTTTAAAATATCGCGATAATGATAAAAGAAGCGATCTCTTATTACTTTACAGTCTTTTATTTGAGAATTTATGGATGGAGTAGTAACACTCATTGTAAAGTTTTTTTTACCACCCTTGTTATTAGTAATAAAGTTTCTGTTCATTCTTTTTGGTTTACTACCAAAAGGAACATCATCTAAAAAAACAAAAATATCAACATTATCAATTGATTCAAAATATCCTATCCATGGAAAAAAGTTTGGTTGATGGATCGCAGCTTTTTTAATTTTTTTTTTGCTCATATGTTTTTAATGATAACCTAAGTCTATTTATACAAAAACTTATTTCAATTTATAAATTAAAATTAATCTGCATTAAAATTTATGGATAGAAAACATTTAAAACAACTTATTATCGGATAATATATATTATGTTAAATTTTATTAATCGTTGTTTTATTGGTTAAACTAAGTAATATGTAATATTCTATTACCTAAACCAATGAAAATACTCAGAATAATATTATCACTCTTGATAATATTCATCACCATTTTAATAACTTACAATCTTGTAAAAGGTTTAGATTTTGATTTATTGGAATATTTAGATAAGAAATATCATTTTTTATTCCTAACTTTACTAACGCAAATATTTGGTGTCTATTTTTCTTCAAAAAGATGGAAAAATTGTGTTCAAAGTTATGATGAAGGGAAACAAATTCTATTTTCATTTCAGACGTATTTTTTGTTAAATGCTCGTGCAAATATAATTAATAATTTTTTACCATCAATCTTGTTTGGAGATCTATCAAAACTTATTTCACCCAATAAATCTAAAATAAATAAAAAATCAGAATTAAAATTTATATTTTTTGACCGCATTATAGGTGTAATTACACTTTTTAATTTTGGTCTTGTTTCGTCGGCGTATTTAGAATTGATTCCCGTAACTTTTTTATTTTTTTTAATTTTATTGCAAATATTATTTTTTATAATTGTAAGAAATCTTGATTTTAATTTTTTAAAAATTCAATCAATCATTTTTTTTTTTAAAAAATTACCATCTATGAATGTTTTTGTTTATAGCTTTCTTTCTCAACTTCTATTTTCCATTTCTTTGTTTATTCAGGTCTTTGCATTCAAAGAATCTTTATCAAGTCTAAAAGACTTATTTACTTCAATTTTTTTGAATTTTATGGGTATAGTTCCCTTCTCAATTAATGGTTGGGGCGTCAGAGAATGGTCAGCCACAAAAATATCAACAAATGCATCAGAGCATGATATCTTAATTATTTCTTCTATAATCTTTGGTATTTGTTTTTCAATCTCTAACATTTTGATTTTTATATATACGTCAATTAGCAAAGATAAAAAATTTAAAAGTTAATTTTCAAAAAATCTTTATTTTGTAAGTTTTGCATCCTTATACTTTGAGCTAATATGTGCATTATTGATTGGTGTAAATCCTCGACAATACCATAGTTATTACAAGGAACATTTATACTTATGTCACTAATTTTTTTTGCTTTACCACCATCAAAACCATTAAGACTGACTGTTTTAAGTTTATTTTTTTTCCCCCATTTTATTGCATTTATAATATTCTCTGAATTACCTGAAGATGATATAGTTATTAAACAATCTCCTTTTCTTGCTAATCTAGATAATTGAAATGAAAATATTTCATCATACTTTATATCATTTGCAACAGCAGTAATGATTTCTAGACTTGAAGAAAGAGAAAAAATTTTTGGTAATAAATTTGTGTTTGAACTTGTTCCTTTCAAATGATCACAAATGAAGTGATTCGAAACTGAGGCAGAGCCACCATTTCCACAAACAAAAATATTTTTATTAGACAAATAATGGCGTGATATAAGTTTTGATAACTTCTCAATGGTATTAAAATCAATCTTTTTTGATACTTCAGAAAGTGTATTTAAATACTCTTCAGCATAATTTTTTGAATTCCTTGTCTTTTTTATCGGAAATTTTAACATTATATAAAATTTAAGTGAGGGATCTTTTTATTGGTAATTTGTTCAAGACGTTTAACTCCCTTCACATGATTATCCAACGCTTCATTGACCTTGTGTTGAAGGCACAAAGTACCGCACATGGTTTTTGCATCAAATTGACCTGAAGCCAAATGATTCATAACCTCCCAGTACTCTTCAGATTTCCAGATATCTTTAAAACGTTTTTCACAAATATTTCCTATATGATACCTTTTATATTTTTCATTAAATAGCATACCACACGGAGCAACTAGACCGGAACCAGATATTTGAATCATAAATGGAGCCCCATAACATCTGCTATATGATCTATTTTCACCAGACTTAATCTTTGACCACTTTATTTTAACTTTATAATTTTCATCAGAATATAATTCTGCTTTTTCTAATAATCCATAAATTTTTTCATATCCTGAGTAGTCAACTCCTAAATCACCGTCTTCGTTGTCACTGCAATGCTTAATAATTAGATAATCTGGTTGAAGTTCTTTACCAAGTTTTGCTAGCGGTATGACTTGATCTGCATATTCTGGCATAAGAACCATTTGCAAACCAATTGTTACAGATAAATTGTTTCGTTTCTTAATTTCAACCATATCTTTTATATTTTGTATGACCCTTTCAAAATACGACTCCTTAACACCCATAATTTCAGCATATCTTTTTTTTTCACCGGCAGATATGTTAATTCTAATGTACGTTAGATGTGGCATAACTTCTTCTAGCTTAGATTTCGTCAAAACGAAGCCATTAGTTCCAACAGCCATTGATATACCTAAGCTGTTTCCAACCTTTACACCATCAATAAATGCCGGGGATATAGTGCTTTCCCCATCTGAAACAAAACTTACTGCCTTAACACCAATTTCTGCTGAATCTTCTAAAAAGTTAGTGATTATTTCTTTATTTATTACTGACCTATCATTCTCCTGTAGCATTGCATAACAAAAATGACAGCCGTAATTACAAGCACGAGTGAGGGCCATGTCTATTGTTACTGGAGCAATTCTTTCTCCCCTCTCCCACTTAGCCACTCTATCCATATGCCACTGAATTTTAGTACCATCTAAGATTAACTCTTCATTTATATTTTTTTTATTCATTGTCTAATTAATTATACCAACAAAAAGCATTAAATTCATTTTTAATTTTAATTAAAGCCTTCTTATTTTGTTTAAATCTTTTTTTTCTTCGTGTAATATTTGTAACGACTCGTCAATTTCCTTTTTTATAAATTTTTCAAATCTCCTCAATAAACCCGGTTTTTTTCTAGAATTTATATCCTCTGAAGTAGATACAATAATTCTTATTGGCATTTTGTTTATATCGTTTTCTATATTATTGAAGATAAGTGAGCCAGGTATTTCTTTTGTTTTTTTAAAAAATTTTTTTAAGACCTCTTTGCACAATTTTTGTTGTTCATTTAAAGTCTTTTCTACCCATGACTTTTGTATGACCGGTTTAACATTAATCTCTGAAAATCTTTCAAATATTTTCTGACATATTTTATTAACAAAAAAAACCTCCTCTCCAAAGTTAAAGGGTAGCATGATTCCTTTAATCGGATTCTTACAATTATTTTGAACGGCCATTATAAATTCACTAATACCATTATGTCCTAAATGAGATAATTTTTTTCTATAAAAAACTTTATTAAAAAAAAATAAACAACCTAACAAATATCTATCTTTTGATTCGGATCTGATCCTTATAAATTCTTCTTTCTCATCAAAATCTACGTAAACAATATCGTTATCTATAAGTATTGAAAAACAACTTAATTTCTTTTTAGAAGATAAACTTAAACTCGATTCTTTTACATTTTTATTATAAAAGTTCAAAAAGAAATTTCTTACTAAATTCTTTGATTTTTGATTTTCTAGACTTCCATATGAATAATTAATTTTTATTTGCTTTTTATCTGAAACTTTATCACTAATTTTTTTTTCAATTTTAAACCCTTTTAAATCCTCCATATAAATAAGGTAAAAATCATCTTTTTTCTTTATATTTATATTAGGAAATTTGGTTTTAAAATTTATTAATGTTTTTTTGCTAATAAATTTTTCTCTCACATTTAAAGTAAAACTATTTACATTAGAGGCCTTAATAGATTCTGATAAACTTTCAAAACTTCTGAGAAAATCTTCATCTGGAACCCATAGATTCAAATAATTAACCTCAGAACCATGTTTTCTTAATTTATTAACTAAGTCGGAGTTAAACTTGTTGACAATATCTTCGTAAGATAGAACTAAATTCATATTAAAATTAATTGCTATAAAAAGTTTTTATGCAGTTACACACTTTTTTTATATCCTTTTCATCAAGATATTGATTAATGGGTAGACTTAAGATTTCACGAGATTGTTTTTCAGTTTTAATTAGTCTTGGTGATTTGTAGTTGAAAATTTTTTGTTTGTGAATAGGTATAGGATAATGAATGTTTGATTCAATTTTATTCTTAAATAAAAATTTTTTTAAATCATCTCTTTTCTTTACTTGAATTACAAATAAATGATAAGTATCTCTGCAGTTTAACCTGTCTTTAGGATGATAAATATCGACGTTTTTAAGGTGTTTCTTATAAATTGAAGCATTTTCTAGTCTTTTTTTAATAATTTGTTCCAGTTTTTTTAGTCTAAAGTTTAAAATAACTGCTTGAATTGAATCTAACCTAGAAACAGTTCCAAAAAACTTTACTTTTTCTCTCGTTATATGTCCGTGATTTCTTTTAAGTTTTATGTAATTATATAGTTTTTTATTATTAGTTATTACAAAACCACCATCACCACAAGCATTCAAGTTTTTGAGTGGATGGGTTGAAAAAGCTCCAATATCACCGAATGTACCACTTTTCTTTTTATCGTAAATAGAACCAATAGATTGAGCACAGTCCTCAATAACTTTCAAATTACACTTTTTGGTAATTCTCATGATTTTATTCATTTCACACATTCTTCCAGTTAAATGGACAGGCATAATAGCTTTTGTTCGAGAATTAATTTTTGATTTCATATCTTCTACATCCATTGTCTGGTCGTCATATACATCACAGAAAACAGGTTTTGCACCTACGGCGTGAATTGCGGCGGCAGATCCGATATAACTATTCGCCTGAGTTATCACTTCATCACCATCTTTAATTCCTAAGGCCATTAGTGATAGGATTAATGCATCAGTTCCTGAGTTAACACTGATACAATATTTTACATCATGATACTTACAAATTTGACTTTCAAATTTGACGACCTCCTCCGATAATACATATAAACCAGAGGATAAAACTTTTTCAATTTTTGGTAACAGTAATTTTTTTTCTTCTCTAAACTGTCTTGACAAATTTACGTATGAAACCAAAGGATCATTCTTTTTCATAGAATTCTTTTACAGTTTTGATTACATAGTCTAGCTCATCTTTTGATAAATGTTGGTCAACAGGAAAGGTAATTATATTTTTAGAATGATAATCTGTAACAGGAAATGTACCTTTTTTATAGGACAAAAATTTCAAAGCCTCTTGTTGATATAATGGGATTGGATAATGAATCTTTGCTTCAATATTTTTTTTGTGACAATATCTTAAAAGTTCATCTCTATTTTGAGCAAAGATAACGTAAAGATGATAAACTATTTTCATTCCTTTTGGTCTTGGTGGAATTCTAATTTGATGTATTTTTGAAAAATTTCTATCGTAGTAATTAGCATTTTTTATTCTTTGACTTGCTATCCTTTTAGTCTGAGGTATCAACCAGTTTCCAACAACAGCTTGAATTGTATCAAGTCTTGAGTTGTAGCCCATAATTTGAATTTCATCTCTATTTTTCAAGCCATGATTTCTTAAAAGTCTTAGCTTTGAGTTAAGTTTTGAATTATTAGTAATGATAACACCACCGTCAGACCATACATTCAAATTTTTTAAAGGATGCAATGAAAAACAACCTGTTGCTCCCCAGGTTCCGGCTATTTTTCCATCTTGAGATGCAAGAATTGATTGACATGCATCTTCTATTACGACGAGGTTGTGTTTTTTTGCAATTTTGTTAATTTGCCTCATGTTTGTCATATAACCAGTAAAATGAACAGGAACGATAGCCTTGGTTTTTTTTGTAATAGCTTTTTCGACTAAATCTACATTCATACAAAAAGTATCATCACAATCCACAAAAACTGGCTTCGCACCAAGTTCGTTGATTGCACCAACGGTAGCCACAAATGTATTTGCTGCCGTTATTACTTCGTCACCTACACCTATTCCAAATGCATTTAATGATAGTTTTATGGCATCTGTACCGGAATTTACACCGATTGCATATTTAGAGTTCATAAGCTTGGCAAATTTCTTTTCGAATTTCTCTAGAGGCTTTCCCAAAGTAAAGTCCCCTGTTTTGACGAAACTTTTAATATTTTTAAGAGTCCGTCGATTTCTGCAAACTGTCTAGGCAGGTAAGAATATTTAACTTTCATCAGAACGGACCTTTGAATTTTGGGTTTGGAACATCAATATCATGTGAAGGCAATTTATTATTTAATAAACTAATGATTTTTTTTTTAACTTCAACATTAAGATTTAATTGGTTCATTATCACTTTCATTATATCATAAGAATTTGGATAAAAATTCTTAGCTAAACCTCTTGAAGATGGTGTTGGTGAATCAGGTAAACCAATTCTTGAAGGTGCTAAATCAAAAATATTATTATTTTTTTCTAAAATAGAAGCAATAATTTCAGCACCTATTCCATAAACTTTATTACCTGTTTCAAAAATTATTAATTTTTTTGTTTTTTTCACAGATTGAATAATTGGTTTAATATCCAAAGGTCTTAGGACTCTAAGATCAATAATCTCAATAAAAATATCAAATTTTTTTAAAATTTCTGAACAAAAAATTATTTCATAAACATTATATGAACTCGCAACAATTGTGAGATGTTTTCCTTTTTTAATTATTTTAGGCTTCTCTATATCACTGTAAAAACTTTTTTTAGGAACAGATCCTGTTACATAGTGAAACCATCTATGTTCCAATATTAAAACTGGATTAGGGTCGTTAATTGCTGATATTAGCATTCCTTTAGCATCATAAGCCGAAGATGGAATTAAAACTTTAAGTCCAGGGACATAAGAAAAAATTGTTTCAAAACTCTGCGAATGAGCTGGTCCTTGCCCCCAACCTCTCCCGATAACCATTCTAATTACAATAGGTACTTTATGTTTACCATTTGTTACGTAAAAACTTTTAGCTGCATTATTAAAAATTTGTTCAATTGATAATAAGGCAAATTCAACTCTTTGATGAATTAACAAAACTTTAAAATTATTTATTGCTAAACCAATTGATATACCAGTTATTCCATTTTCAGAAATTGGTGATTCTATAACTCTATTTTTTCCATATTTTTTGGAAAGATTACTTGTTGTTCCAAAAATACCTTTGGGGTCATTAATACCTTCACCAATTAAAATCAAACTTTTATCTTTTTTTAATGTCTGATCCGTTGCTTCAAGAATTGCTTGAGATGCACTGATGATTCTATTTTTATTTCGCGTAGACATATTTTTTTAAGGATACAGGATTTGGAAAGGAATCTTTCTTTGCAAAATCAAATGCTTTATCTATTTTTGATTTGATTTTTTCTTTCATAATTTTGATTTCTTTTTCATTATACTGATTCTTTTTTTTTAAATATTTTATGTAATTATCTATAGGATCGTCTTTTAGCCACTTATTAATCTCTTTTCTATCTCTATAATTCAAATGATCATCACTGTTAGGACCACAATGTTCAACATATCTATATGTATCAAGCTGTAAGAAAAAAGGTTTCGGGGCTCTTTTCATTTTTTTGATTATTTTTTGTGAATGTCTAAATACGTTTATTACATCATTACCATGCATTTTTATTGATTCAATTTCGTGACATTTTGCCAATCGTGTTAAATCTTCTGATGATTGTCTTTCTCTAATGTCTGTAAAACATGAGTATCTGTTGTTCTCGCAAACAAATAAAATTGGAAGATTATGTAAAGAAGCAAAGTTTGCAGACTCATGAAAAACTCCTTCTTCCACTGCTGCGTCTCCAAAAAAAACAACCACAATATTTTTTTTTTTCTCTATTTTTTTTGACATTGCAGCTCCAACTGCTATTGGAATTACACTGGCAACGATTGGAAGACTTAGCATCATTCCGACTGAAATATCCATTAAATGCATTGACCCACCTCTTCCTCCACAACATCCAGATTTTTTTCCGTAAATCTCGCAAATCATAGATTCTAAATTACCTCCTTTTGCTAAATAATGACTGTGACATCGATGCGTAGAATAAACTTGATCTCTTAACTCTAAATTTTCACATATTCCTACAGCTATTGCTTCTTGACCAGTTGACAGGTGTACAGGGCATCTCATTTCTTGTTCTGAATATCTCCTGGATATCTCATTTTCAACCATTCGAAGTTTAAATAAGCTTTCACCTAATTTTTTATTTAGATAATTCATTGTAAATTTATTTTTTGCATAGTTTTAATATTAAAATATTTAGGATCGCTGAAGCTATTAGTTAAAAGTTTTTTTTCAAAAGCTTCCCTTAAATCTTCAATACCCATTTCTATGGAGAATTGAGGTTTAAATCCTAAGAGATTAGTTATTTTATCTGATGATATATGATAAGACCTGTTATCATTAGTTACTTGGTGATCAATAGCAATATCATCACCTATTTTCTTTTTCACTAATTCTCCAATTTCGTCTAACGTATAATTTTCAAATCCGACATTAAAAATTTCATTTCTAACCTTTTCATTTGGTTGATCCAGTATTTCTATGTATGCATTAACCATGTCACTAATATGAATGTTTGGACGTTTTTGTTTACCTCCATTAATTGTAATTTTTCTTTTATTGTATGCATTATTAGTTAAAATATTAACTATTACATCCAATCTGGTTCTTTGACTATATCCGCAAACTGTTGCGGGTCTTAAAATCGTAGAACAAAAATTATTTCCTGATTCATTAAGTAAAATCTCCTCACACATTACTTTATATTTTGAATAATCGGTAAGAGGTTCTAAAGAAAGTTCTTCGGTTACATTTTGTTCATTTTTAATTCCATAAACTGATGAGGAGGAAGCATAAATAAATTTATCAATTTTTTTTTTACAGGCTTTGATTAATGGAAAAAAAGAATCGTAATTTATTGATTTACCTAAATCAGGGTTTAACTCAAATGACGGATCATTAGAAATACATGCTAAATGGATGATACTATCCGATTCTGAAATAAGGTTTTTAATTAAATCTATATCTCTTAAGTCACCCTTAATAGTTTGAAGATATTTAGAATCATTAAATCCAGAAAATACATCTTTTGGATCACCATACATGAATAGGTCTAATACAAGAACGTTTATTCTTTTTTCTACTAACTTCTTTACTAGTAGACTTCCTACATAACCTCCACCACCTATTATTAAAATTTTCATTTTTATATTCAATCTTTATTTAATAACAGATTCAATAAATTTTAAAAGTTGTGATTTTTTAATACTTGAACTGTGTCCTAAAATATTCACCTTTAAAGCACCTGAGATATTACCAATGAAGCCAATATCAATTGGATTGGATTTTAAATATGCAAAAAGACTAGAAATAACAAAAAATGCATCACCTGCCCCTATAGTGTCAACAACTGTGTTGGTGAAAGCTGGTATTTCAATAATTTCATTTTTAATTTTTATTAAACACCCGTTTTTTCCAGTTGTAACTATAAAAACTTTCGATTTTGGAAGATTTTGTGAACTCAGTAAAAGTTGCTTGAGGGGGGTATTTTTATCATGCATTGCTAATCTAAATTCAGGTTCATCAATGCAAATATAATCTGCACTTTTGTATTTTGTGATTAAGTTATACCCCCTATTAGCACTATTTGTTTGAGCATTAATAGCTAAAAAAGTTTTAGATTTTGAAATTATCTCAATTATTTTTTCATTTAAAAGTCCATGACCAAAATCTGTTATTATAATTAAATCTACGAGAGGAAGATTTTTGTTTATAGCTGAAATTATTTTTTTTTCATCACTTTTATCTATTGGTGAATCATCCATGTCATAAACTTCAAACATCTTTCTCATATAACTAGAGTCAACAAATCTTGTTTTTTTTGTTGTGGGCCTATTTTTTAATCTTGTTGAGCAAAGTTTTATGTTTGGAGAAAGTTGATTTTTTATAAAGTTTTCATGTTTTTTAGAGGATGAACCAATTGTAGTGACCAAAAAAACATTTTTACAAAAATCAGATATGTTATTTGCAGCTGCAATTGATCCTCCAGCAAAGATTTGCTCATTTTTTTTTAATGTGGCTAGTATGCTCTCTTTTGCAGACTTACCAAGAGTATCCGTATAAATATACTCGTCAATAATTGAGTCACCGATTATCATGACCTTTAAATTTTTTATTTTTTCAATTAAAGATACAAAATATGAAAAACCTACAGATTTATAATTTTCTAGTATTTTTGAAAGATTTTTTTCGTATGAAAAAATATTTTTGTTAATTAGAGAAGATGATGAAAATGATATGTTATTGGTGAATCTTAAAACTCCTCCATGTTTTTTTACTTCTTTTTCTTCTTCTATTATTTTTTTTGTTAAATCATTTTTTTTATCTTTATAGTCAACTCCTTTAACATAAATATCTGGCTTTATTTTTCTTATAGAGGGAATTGCAGATGGGTCATCAACGATACCTACATAATCTACATATGATAAAGAAGCTATCATTTCAGCTCTTAAATATTGATTAAATATGGGTCTGCCAGGTCCCTTATTGATATATTTATCTGATGTGATTGTAACAAATAGTATATCTCCTAAATTTTTTGAATCTTGAAAATGTCTAAAATGCCCTGCATGAAGTAAATCAAAAGTGCCATGACACAAAATAATTTTTTTATTATTTTTTGTTTTATTTACTGAAATTTCATTTAATTGATCCAGTGGATAAATCTTCTTCTTAATAAAATTTTCAAAAGTATTTTTACTATTCATTTTTTAAATTCTAACTTATGATAGATATTTAAACCAATCTTTAGTTTCATTTTCTATTGATTTAGCATCCCAAACTGGAGCATCTTTAAATTCATCAATTGAACTTAAAAGTTTTTGCACTCCGTTTTCTAATGAAACTTTAGGCCTCCAATTAGTTTGTTTTAAAATTTTTGAAATATCTGCAAATGTACAGTCTGGTTCACCAGGTCTTTTGGGAATGTTGACAATATCATTTCCACCTAGAAGCCTTACAAGGTTGTTAACACTGTATGTTTGACCGGAGCCAACATTAAAAATTTCATTTTTAATTCCATCATCAATCATTTCAATGAATGCACTGACAACATCATCAACAAAAGTAAAATCTCTTGTTTGTTCACCATTGCCAACAACAGTAAATGGTTTTCCTGCAAGCTTTTGAGCTAAAAAAACTCCAAACACTGCTCCATATGTTCCTGAAGTTCTAGCTCTAGGACCGTATACGTTAAATAAACGTAAACTAATAACTGGAATTTTATAAAGATTACCAAAATGAAAGACTATTTCTTCTCCTAGCCTTTTGGTCAATGCATATGGATATTGAGGTACAATGGGACTATCTTCAGAGGTGGGATATTTTTTTGGAATTCCGTAACAAGAGGATGAGGCAGCATAAATAAATTTCTTTATTTTTTTTTTTTCGCAATTTCTAATTAAGTTAAAAGTTCCATTTACATTAGAGTTGTAATAAAAATCAGGGTTTTGAATTGAAGGAACAATATCAGCTAATGCAGCTAAATGATAGATTACATCAATATCATTGAGAATTTTGTTAATTTTTTGTATTTCATTTAAATCACATTTTAAAAAACTAAAATTTTTATCATTTTTAAAAGTTCTAATGTTACACAGTTTACCATTTGAGAGATTATCAACACCATATACACGAAAACCATCTCTTAGAAGAGTTTCAGTTAAGTGACTTCCAATAAAACCTGCACAACCAGTTACTAAAATTCTATTCATAAGTTATATCTAAATTAACAGATGATACTGAAAAATCCATTTTAAAAAAAAATGGCACAATTACTGCAAAATCATTATCAATGTTTAAAATTTCATGCATACATCCTACATGTAGGCCAAAATTAGCAGATGAAATAAGATCTAAATGGATAAAACTTGCCAAAGACCCAAAGCAGATTGAATACATAACTTGTTACGATTCTTTTGATAAAAAAAAACTTAATGAAAAAATTAAAAAAAATAAAAATTTCCTAGAAATATATGAACCTTATAGCTTTGGAATCGTGAAAAAATGTAACAAAGCAGCAACTTTTGCTAATGGAGACTGCATTATAGTTGCAACTGACGACACTATACCTGAGAGAAACTGGGACGAAAAAGTAAGGAATGCTGCTGACTGGAGAAATGAAATAGTGTTGAACACTAGTGACGGAACAGAAAATACTGATAAAAGACTTTACATGGTAAAAACAGTCATATTATCTAAGAAGAGGTATAATAAACTGGGTTATATTTTACATCCAGAATTTGCTCACGTTTACTGTGATAATTTTCATTCGTGGATATCTCATAAAGATGATGTAGTTATTCATAGAAAAGATATAATGTTTGAACACTTTCACCCATCAATAGGTAAATCTGAACCAGATAAATTTTATATTAATGCAGCTTCTCAGGAGGAATATGATAAAGGTAGTAAAATTTTTCATAAACTGATAAAGGACAACTTTAATAAAGCCACTGAAAAAAAATTTTTAAAAAGATATAATCTTGATCCTAACCCTTTTAAAAGGTACATCGCAGCTTATCTTTTAATCACAGGTGGTTATGACAAAAATAAACTTCTAAATTCACAATAATTAAAGATCATTTATATTTTTATTTTCATACCATCGTATGCTGGAAAACAATTTTTTGGAACTTTAGATAATATAAAATCATAATCAACTTCATAATTCATGTGAGTCAACACAGTTTTTTTTGGTTTCAGTAACTCTATCCAATTCATAACCTTATCAAAATGTGCGTGTGTTTTATGAGGAAGAAATCTTAGACAGTCTACTATCCACAGATCCAAATTTTTAAGCTTTTTGAATTGTGACTCTTCAAAGTCAAGAACATCAGTACAATAAGCAAAGTTGTTTATTCTGAATCCCAGGGATTCAGTAAATCCATGATTTTGTAAAATACTTGAGATAGTTAGATCTTTAATTTTGAAACTACCTTTTATTACCTTAGGGTTTAAGCATGGTTTATAATAAAAACCATTAGCCTCAGGTAACAACTTTTCAAACACATAGCCGAATCTTTGCTTTATTTGATTAATACTGTGCTCTGATGCATACAAATTAATATCTTTTTTCATAATTACATTTAAAAACCTAAAATCGTCAATGCCGTTTATATGATCAGAATGAGTGTGTGTGACTAAAATTGCATCTAATTTTTTTACATTAGCATTCAGTAATTGTTGTCTGAGATCAGGGGTTGCATCAATGATAATTGAAGATTTTTTGCTTTTTATCAAAACTGAGGATCTTAATCTTCTATTTTTTGGATTTTTTGGATCACAATTACCCCAGGAGTTACCAATTGCAGGAACACCTGATGAACTTCCACAACCCAAGATGTTAATTTCAATTGACATTAATTAAAGTTCGAGAAAAGATTAAAAAAATTATTCGTTGTAATTTGAGCCATATCTTCAACGTTTTTGT
>MDTA01096208.1_pt1 | contig 14457 bp, 13 predicted proteins | sample 811151 | NCBI WGS metagenome assembly MDTA01 (sample SAMN05326648, study PRJNA326480) | marine metagenome | isolation source: seawater | place: Indian Ocean: South | collected 2010 | reverse complement strand
TTTGAGCCCCGTTTCCCGCTCAAGATATGGCTAAGTGGCAGAGTGGTAATGCAGCGGCCTGCAAAGCCGTCAACGCCGGTTCGATTCCGACCTTAGCCTTCAGATTTAAATTTATCAATTTTTTACTTATATAAGTTATACTAACCATGAAATTCTGAAATCATGTCAAAATCAATTCTCTTATTATTGCTACTGATAGACATAACTGTTCCTATTCTTGCTTGTATAATATTATCTACTATATTTCAGTCCACCGCTCTATTTGAGTTTATGCTTTTTGGTCTGATTTCTGGGATCTTATTTTTCATTTTCCAGTTAATCAATAGTGACTACGATAACTTCTATTTGAGTCATCTTAATCAAAAACTAAGGCTAACTGCTATTTCTTGGATTAAAGTAAGTTTTATAATATCACTGTATCTATTGATCTTTGTCGACGTAGACTTTATAGATACAAGAGTATTATTGATATGGTTTGTTCTGATTCCATTCATGGTTCTTTTTTTAAAGTATTTGGTCAAACCTTATCTGTCTAAACTTTCAAACTTTAAATTAGTCATTGTTGGAGATTACTATCAATTCTCAGATTCCGAAATAAAAAGACTAACGGATAAAGGCTATATAGTAGATTTTCGCAAAGATATTTCTGATAAATTAGAAAGTTATGACATACACTCATCTTTATTCGTAATCAATCATGAATATCAAGATTCAATTCTAAACCTGACAACGATCAAACATGATATTCATGCAGTAGACATAGACAAGTTTCTAGAATTATATTTAAGGAAGCTAAGTATACATTCTAACAATGAGAACTCGCTTTTTGATATAAGAAAGTATAGCACTAAGAATTATATAATAAAAAGAATAATTGACTTTGTAGCTTTTTTCCTATTGTTTCCTATATTAATCATTGTTTGTATAACAACCTACTTAGCTATGATTAAACAGTCTCCTGGTAAATTAATTTTCCATCAATCAAGAGTTGGATATAAGCGAAAAAAATTCGTACTAAAAAAAATAAGAACCATGTATTACGATAGTGAACACTCACTCTATACTAAAGACGATGACGAGAGAGTTTATTCTTTTGCTAAAATTCTAAGAAGAATGAGATTAGATGAGCTTCCACAACTTTATAATGTATTAGTTGGCGATATGCACTTATCAGGACCAAGACCGGAGTGGGATTTATTAGATCAAGATTATAATTCATCTATTAAGTACTATAATCTTAGAAGTTTGGTTAGACCTGGAATCACTGGTTGGGCTCAGGTTATGTTCCGTTATGGTTTAGATACGGATGATGCGTCAGAGAAGCTGATGTATGACTTATATTACATAAAAAACTGGACAGTTTGGTTAGAGATTGAGATTATTATAAGAACTATCATAATAATTTTATATAAAAAAGGCATATAAAAAGTTTATCTCTTTTAAATTATGATAATATGATTTCCAGTTAATTATCGTTTAGTATGTCTATTATTGTTACAGGTGGTTCAGGATTCATAGGATCTAATTTTATTCTCAAATGGGTTTCACGTACAAATGAGCCTGTGATAAATATAGATAAACTCACATATGTGTCAGAGCAAGATAATATAAATATAAATTCAGAAAACTATACTTTTTTCAAAGAGGATATTAATAATCATGCATTTTTAACAGATGTGATAAATAACTATAAACCAAGAGCGATAATAAACTTTGCTGCAGAGACACATGTAGATAATTCAATTGAAGAGCCATGCAGCTTTATACACTCGAATGTTAATGGGACATATACAATACTAAAATCCGCTTTAGAGTATTATCAAAAACATATTCAGCCAAATAATAAAAAATTTATCTTTTATCAGATTTCTACTGATGAAGTTTTTGGCACACTATCAAAAGAAGAGAGCTCATTTACTGAAGAATCTCCATATAATCCGAGAAATCCATATAGTGCCTGTAAAGCCTCTGCCGATCATATTGCTATGTCTTTTTATAACACATACGGCCTTCCATGTGTAATTTCTCACTGTAGTAATAACTTTGGCGAGAGACAGCATTGCGAGAAGTTAATTCCTACAATTATTAGATCTGCGCTTAGAGATGAGGATATTCCAATTTATGGCGACGGTCTGAATATCAGAGATTGGATTTACGTAGAAGATCATTGCGATGCTGTGTTAGCTATTTTAGAAAAAGATTTATCTGGCTCTAAATTCAACATAGGCGCAAACAACGAACTATCTAATATTGAGCTAACGAAAATTATTTGCGATAAACTTGATCGAATCAAGTCAAAAGAAAAAGGCGGGTCTTATAGTGAAAATATAAAATTTGTAAATGATAGGAAAGGCCATGACTTTAGGTATGCACTAAATTGTAGCAAGATAAAATCTGAAATAGGTTGGAGCGCCAGAACAAATTTTAATGATGCATTAGATAGAACGATAAATTATTATATCGATAAATACTTAAAAACTTAATCTGTTTAGGATATTCTTAATATAATAATGTTCGTATTTTTTACTCATGCACTAAAAACTTGAAGAAATTCGGTATATGTTGAGGAATTCTTGTCAATAAATTATATTAAAGACTCACTAAATAGTTATAAGAAATCAGAATCACTCAGTTATCTGATATCTTCTATAGTTATATTTTATATTATATCTAACTTCATTCCTTTCAAAGTCTATAATTTATTTTTTATTACAGTTTTATTATTATCATTGCCTTTCATTAGTCATAGAATTATAGATCCTATTCAATATGAACGAGTCTTTATTTTCTCTTTACCAATCTTTTTTTTGATAATTCTTATTTCTGCAATCTATCATAATATTGAGATTCATGAGCTAGATAATTATTCACGCTTTCTGATATGTATACCCATATATTTTTTATTCAGATCAGTACGACTATCAATAACTGCTCTGCCATATGGAATTATCATTGGATCAGTGTTTGCAGGCATTATCTCAATACACGAATATTTTAATTTAAGTACACAAAGAGCAGGTATTATTTCAAGCGTAGTGATAACTTATGGGAATTTATGTATGACTTTGTTTTTATTTCTTATAGTCTGTTTGAAATTTAGCGATTACTTAAAGATAAACAGAAAGTTGATATACATTGCACTGATAATGTCATTATGTGGGTGGTTATTTACATTCACTAGAGGGTCACTAGTAGGATTGTTTTTGTGTTTACCTTTTTTGCTATCTAACAAATTTTCTAAAAATATAAAAGCTAAAATAATCATCGTATTTTTATTATCTTCAACGATCTTAATAAGTCCGATGTCTCAGAGAATAACATCGATACTATATGATATCCCGAATATTACATACAATCAGACAGAGATAGATGAAGTAGATACATCTCTGAAGGAACGCGTCATATATGCAAAAGTTGCAGTTGATGCTATCAGTAACTATCCTTTAACTGGTATAGGTCTAGATGGTTTTGAAGGTTACACTCAAAAGATCTACACTAATGTTAACTTTAATCTTTCCGATCATGCACATAATGATTTTCTTGATATATTTGCTAAGGTTGGTTTTTTTGGGTTTATTTCTTTACTATATTTATTATTAATTGGTGTGTATTTTTTTTATTTTCACTACCGAAATGAAAATGTCGACATTAAATACTACTCTGCTATTGGTATTCTTGCTTTTATCTCACAAATAGGTTTTATGTTGACTCAATCTCAGTTAGCACATCATCAGGCAACACTTTTTTTTATTATAATCTTAGTGCTTACTGTTGGTCAGATAAGTTATTTAGTTAGATCTAAATCTTATAATTAATAAAGAAATGAAAAAGGCTATGATTCCGAAAATAATGATTATGTCAGAGTTTGATGGTTTTACTTCTTTAATGCTACTTTTCCTTATAACAATTAGCTGATCCATACCTTTGTTTGATAATTCTGTAATTCTTAAATTATATTTCGCTATGGCTACTTTGATAGCTGTATTTTTTGAATTGTCTTTCTTAAGTTCAGAGATTATGTCTCTAGCTTCATTTATAGCACGACTAATATGATCATCTAATGCAGTTTTCAAAATTAGATCTAAGTCATCAGAAATTGTATCTTTGTTATCTGAGACTATCGTTAAAATTTCATTGTGTTTATTATATTTCAAATACGGGTACTCAAGACTACGATCAATACCTGATAGCTGAAGTTTTGTAAGTATGTATGGTTCATAAACTAAATCTATTGGATTTAATTCACCCGACAAACTTATCAATCTTGAATTTATCTTGTATGTATCTAATGCTAAATAACTTACTAGAATACCAAATAATAGACCTAATATTACTGATCTTACAATAAAGTTTAAGTTGTCAGTTATAGAAGTTAAAAAATCTGAAATGTTCATGCTATATTAATATTTGAATATATTTTGACGTTAATCTTTTAAGAGTATACCATTTATCTACACATTATTGGGGTAATAATAGTATGTTTATGCGAACGGGTCTATGAAAATTCTTGTAACAGGGGCTGCTGGTTTCATAGGAATGCATGTTTGCATCAAGCTTTTAGATCAAGGTCATGAAGTTATTGGCATAGATAATCTGAATGATTACTATGAAGTCAGCCTCAAAAAAGATCGTATAGAGAATATAAGAACTAAATATGACTTCACATTTCACAAATTAGATATTTCTGAAAAGAGTGACCTTTTTAACCTAGCTAAGTCATATGATTTTAATATAATAATTAATCTAGCTGCACAGGGCGGCGTTCGTTACTCTATAGTGAATCCAGACTCATATTTAAAAAATAATATGATTGGGTTTTACAACATTCTTGAATGTGCCAGAAATAATAATATAAAGAAATTATTGTACGCTAGTAGCTCAAGTGTGTATGGTCTAAGTTCAAACGATAAATTCAACGAGAGCGATAATACTGATAATCCTATCAGTTTGTATGCTGCGACCAAAAAGTCTAATGAATTGCTAGCACACTCTTATAGTCATTTATACGACATAGGAACAATCGGCCTAAGATTTTTTACTGTTTATGGTCCATGGGGTCGACCCGACATGGCATTGTTTTCATTCGCTAGAGCGATTTTAACTGGACAAGAGATTGATATCTATAACCATGGGAAGATGACTAGAGATTTCACATACATAGATGATATATCGAATGCTGTTGCTAGAATTGCTGAATTAGATTTTTTTAAAATTGAAAATAATAATAAAAAACAAAATAAAAATTTCTCTATTTATAATATTGGGAACAGTCAACCGAGATCTCTTATGGAATATGTTGAAGCATTAGAAAGTAAAATTGGTATGAGAGCTAAAAAGAGATATTTACCAATTCAACCTGGAGATGTATTAAGAACTTCTTCATGTACAAAACTTCTAAATCAATTAATTGATTATACGCCTTCAACTGACATTGAACAGGGTATTTCACATTTCATTGATTGGTATTGTGATTATTATGAGTCTTAGTATCTAGGAGTATAAATGAATTGGTTAATCACAGGTGGCTGTGGGTTTATAGGAACATCACTAATAAGAAGAATCTTGCATGAGGACAATGAGTCCAAGATAATTGTAATTGATAATCTGAAAGTAGGTCAAAAAGAGGATTTAGCACGAGTTTGTAAATTTGACGATGTCACAGCTAAAAATTTGACAGGAAGTAATTCAGTTAAATTTATTCAAGGCGATATTTTAGACGATAAAACCTCAGATATTCTCTGTCAGGATATAGATGCTATAGTGCACCTTGCAGCTAATACGGGTGTACAACCATCTATCGAAAATCCAATAGAAGATCTTAGAAATAATGTCATTGGAACTTGTAATTATTTGAACGCTGCAAAAAATAATAATGTTCGTATATTCATAACTGCATCAAGCGGAGCAACATTAGGTAATGTTAAACCCCCACTTCATGAGGATATGCTGACACGACCCATTTCACCTTATGGTGCGAGTAAACTTGCAACTGAGGCATATTGCTCAGCTTTTTATAACTCATACGGTCTTAGAACTGGTATTTTAAGATTTAGCAATGTTTACGGGCCCTTGTCTCACAGGAAGAATAGTGTTGTTGCAAAATTTATAAGAAGCAGTTTATTGAGAAATATCATTCAAATAAATGGAGATGGAACACAAACAAGAGATTTTATATATATCGATGATCTTGTTGATGCAATTTATAAGTGTGCTGTGTCAAATATAATTAAATGTGATATTCTTCAAATTTCTTCGGGCAAAGAGACAAGCATCAATCAACTATCAGAAATAATAATACATGCATTGAAACGAAGATCATATGCTAACATATTGATTGAACATTGCGATGCTCTTTTAGGAGAGACACAAAGGAACTATGGGTTGATTGAGAAAGCTTCTAATTTACTTAAATGGCAACCCAATGAATCCCTTGCATCAGGAATTGAAAAGACTATTGATTATTTTATTAATGAAGAATTATGAATAACGTCACTAAGGATAAAAAAATATTAATTACTGGCTCATGCGGCTCTATCGGTAGAAAATTAATTGATTCGTTGCTAGCTAACGATAATTGTTCACCATCATTAATCGTTGGTCTAGATAATAGTGAGAATGACATTTTTACCGAAGATCAAAAATATCATGATAATAACAAGGTCCATTTTAGATTGTGCGACATTAGAGAGAAATCTCAATTAGCTGAGCACTTTAAGGGCATAGATATTGTTTTCCATCTGGCAGCTCTTAAGCACGTAATTGTATGCGAGAAATCACCTCAACAAGCTATTATGACGAATATAAGAGGTATCCAGAACGTTATTGATGTAGCAAAAGATAATGTTGTCTCAAAAGTTATATTTACCAGTTCAGACAAAGCAGTAAACCCCACGAATGTCATGGGCGCATCTAAACTTATGGGCGAAAGACTTATCACAGCAGCCAATAATATTTCCGGTTCCAAAACAATTTTCTCCTCTATAAGGTTTGGTAATGTCCTTGGATCTAATGGCTCTGTTATACCTATATTTTTCAATCAAATAAAAAAGAATATAGATATTACGCTCACATCTAAAGCAATGACTAGATTTGTGATGAGCTCAAAAAATGCTATAAATTTGATCCTAAAAAGTACTAGTCTAGCTAAGGGAGGAGAGATATTTATTTCTAAAATGCCGGTTCTAAATATCAATGACTTAGCACAAGCGATGATCCTTAAATTTAGTACAAATAAGAAGAACTCTATTAAGGTCATTGGCTCTAAGCCGGGGGAAAAAGAATATGAGGAACTGATGACTTCCGAGGAATGCAGAAGAACAATTGAGCTCGAAGATATGCTGTGTATCACTCCTGCATTAAAATCAATGCATCATGCAGTAAACTTTGAATACCCAAATCAAGCCACAACTTCTGTAAACAAACCATACATCTCATCAGAAGAAAAAAAACTTTCACAAAAAGAAATTTTATCATTACTTGATACTGATGATTTATTTGAAAATCTTAACGATCATCAGATCAAGAGGTATTGGCCAGGTGATTAGAAGGTAGAAAAATGAAAATTATCATTTTAGGTGGCAAAGGATATTTGGGTTGGCCTATGTCTATTGATCTCGCCCTTGCCGGAAATCAAACAATTATAATTGATAATTTGATCAAATCCCGTATGTCTAAGGCTGTAAATGTTCAGCCTCTTTTCTCAAATTCATCTTCTAACAAATTAAAAATTTTCAATAGTCAATGTAATAATAAAATAATTTCACATAACGTAGATTGTTGTAAATATATTCATTTATCAAAGATAATCCGCCAAACTAAACCTGATGCGATAATTCATTTTGCAGAGCAAGCATCCGCTCCATATTCTATGAAAGACTACAAATCATCTCATTTGACTGTACATAACAATATTATCTCAACATTAAATGTTCTTCATGCTATAAAAGAATTCTCACCAAATACCCATTTGATAAAACTAGGAACAATGGGTGAGTATGGGACTCCGAACATTGATATCGAAGAAGGATGGATCACTATAAAGCACAAAAAGAGAAAAGATAAATTTCTTTATCCAAGAGAGGCATCCAGTTTATATCATACTTCAAAAATATTAGATACTGATTTGGTATGGTTCTACGTGCGGAATTATAACTTAAGAGTCACAGATTTAATGCAAGGCCCTGTATATGGGTTTGAGACCAAGGCAATGAGATCAAATACAAAACTTTTCACGAATTTGTATTACGATACAGTTTTCGGCACAGTGATTAATAGATTCATTGTCCAGGCTTGCTGTAATGAACCATTAACAATTTATGGTAGAGGAGAGCAAACAAGAGGATATATTAATCTTAAGGACACAATACAATGCATCTCTCTTGCGTTGAAGAATAAAGCAAAAAAAGGAAAACTTGAAATCTATAATCAATTTACAGAATCACTCACTGTCAATCAGATTGCAGATAAAGTTATAAATGCTGCTAAGAAATTAAATATTAAAGCAAATGTTAGGCATATTAAAAATCCTAGAAAAGAAAAAGAAATTCATCACTATAATATAAGAAACACTAGTTTGAAAAGATTGGGGCTTAGGCCAAATTTACTTACACAAAAAAGTATCGTTGATATGATGACACATATATTAAATCATATAGGTAAGAAAACTATTAAAATAAATAATTCATATGTTAAATGGACATAAGCTTATACATACTCTGAAAAGTAGCTTTAAAACATCTGAAGTATTTTATGTCGTTGTAAGTCAGATACTTTTTGTACTCTTATCATTCGTTTTAGTTAAAATTCTTACAAATAACCTATCAATATCTAGTTATGGTTTTCTTGCTCTAATTCTCACACTAATATCATTTTTTACACAAGTCTTTCTGGGGGGTTTAAATGCCTCATTTTCTCGTTATTATTCCATATCCATTGCTGACACTAACATAGATGGTTATGCTAATTCATTAAGAAAACTTGTTAAATACTTAGTATCAATACTTCTTACAATGATCCTAGTGCTTATTGTTTTTGATAATATTTATTATTCATCCGATTTAAGTATTTTCATATATGCTGTAGCATTCGCAATCACTGCTGGCTATTCATCAATTCTCAATCAAATATTAAATATAGCAAAAAAAAGAGCGAGCTCTTCAATTAGCATTATATTAGAAATATCCCTAAAGATATTTTTTATCTATTTATTGATAGAAAATTATGAACTGTCTGTAGATTTCATAATTATAACTTATTTAATATCCTCAAGTATAACTTTAATCATTCAACATATTTTTGTTACAGACTTATTATCCTCACAAAATAACTCAAGTAATGAATATGACTGTTTCACGGACATAATTAAATATGCAGTTCCATATATACCATGGACACTTATCATATGGTTGCAACAAATCTCTGATAAGTGGTTTTTAGAGATATATACCTCACGTGATGATGTTGGAGGATTTGCTCTTCTGTTTCAAATTGGATTTGTTCCGCTGATTTTTCTATTCACAACATTAAACAGATTAATAAGCCCTGTTATATATAATAATGAAACTTTTAATTCATCCAATATTAACACAACATTATATAATTATATTGTCTATATAACGTTTGCCCTTGGATTAATATTAGTATATCTATCGTGGAACTTTAGTACTGAGATAATTTTGCTTTTTTCACATCCAAAGTTTTTATCATATGCATCATTTTTACATTTATTTATATTATCAGGTATCTTATTTGGTTTAAGTGAGATATTTTTACTAAAGATGCAATCAAAAATGGAAGTAAAATTACTAAATTATGTAAAATCAATGCTTGGATTATTTGGAATAATTATTAATTTTATCGGTGTATACTTCTACGGTTTTACTGGCTTAGTTTACTCACTGGTAGCTTTTTCATTTGCAAATCTGATTTTAATGTACTACTACTCCTCGTCATATGAAAGATAAATACCTCATAATTGGCACTGGAAAAATATCAAACCAATTATCTAGTATTTTATTGGATCATAATCTAAAGCCTACAGTCATCGCCCTTAGTAAGTTAGATAACCACAAGTGTGATGATATAAATCAATATTTCACAATAATTTATGTTGGATATGATCATTTCAGTTTATGTAAAAACATATCTAAACTGAAGAGCTTCGTAAAACACCTTGAAACAAGGAAATACAAGGGAAACTTCATATTTTTAAATACCCAAGGTATTTTATCAAATCACATTATCCAAAACTTCAGTAATACTCTCAATCATAAACTTGATCGTTATTTATTAACGAAACGATTACAATCAAAAATATTAAACTCATCCAAGCTAGACATTACCCAATTATACTTGCCAATCGTCACGAATGTATCAGGTATATTAGATCTCTTAATTTCTGAGCTTAAAACTTGTAAAAAGATAAAACTTCCCAATTCAGGCAATAATAAATTCTATGTGCTTGATATAAAAAAATTAGCAGAATACATTATGAATTCATCATTGCTGGGGAGGATAAATAACTTTTTCATTTATTCATCTTACACATCACTTAGTCAACTTATAAAACACCATCAAATTGACATTATCATAAATGATGATGATAATATGACTTTGGAGAAGACAAGCTTTATGAGTCTGTTACGTTCTATTGTATCTACGATGTACTATTGCTTCTTGAGAACCAACTACAGACATAGAAATATTGATACATCATCTAGTAATCTTGATTCTGGAAGACTATCTAGAAATCTACAATCCTTATTCAGTAAGCATTATATAAAACCAGAGTCCCTCAAACTATTAAATAAAAAAATATGAAGCATATATGCATAATAGGATCTGGTTTTTCTGGAGGTATTCTTGCTAGCGAAATATCTGAAGATCCTAAAATAAAAGTCACACTGTTAGATTGTGATAATATTAAAGAAAAATTTGATGATAGATTTAATTTAAAAAAAAATAAGTCATCATATTTATCCTTTAATTCAACCGCATATGGCTTTGGCGGGACATCAAACTTATGGCATGGTGTTATGACATTACTTGATGATTGTGATTATAATTTAATTAGCTCGAAGATCAAAATTGATTTCAAAAGCGAAATCAAGAAAGTCCTACCGGAGCTGAATAAATATTTTGGTAATTTATCAATTCTTTTAGGGAATAAATATAAAGAAAATCAAAAATATTTTAAGCACGAACCATTCTTATCAAAAAATCATATTATTCAAAAAAAACCAGTTAGAATAAGAAAGATAATTAATGATTCATGCAAAAAAAACTCTAACCTCAATCTTATCTCAAATGCCCTGGTTATTTCACTAAAGTACAGCGGAAGTAAAATTACATCTGTTATCTATAATCAAAATGGTATCAAAAAAGAACTTACTGCTGACATATTCGTGATATCTGCCGGCGCTTTAGAATCACCAAGAATTCTCTTAGATTCATTTGTTCATGATCATAAAAATTACCATATAGGAAAGAATCTTTTAGACCATCCTATTGTCTTGATAGGTAAACTGAAACTTAATCGAAAATCTTTTCATAATTTTCATGGGATATATAATTTTTTTAGAAACAATTCTCCTAGACTCGGTCTGATTCTCAAATCAAATTATAAAAATAATGACCAGTTGAATCATTCGATATTTTTGAGACCCAGTACTAAAACTGATATGTCTTCATTTAAAAAGGACTTGTCGTTACTCTTATCAGGTAAATTAAGTTTTATCAGAATCCTAACTATACTATTTAATCCAAGGCTTTTAAGACTGTCACTCATCTTACTAATGGAAAAAGCTGGAATTGGTTACTATACAGATGAGCTTGATGTTACACTTCAGCTTGAGGGTGTATCCGAGACAGGTCAGTCTTATGTGAAACTTAGCTCACAAAAAGACCAATATAATCGGTCAATACCAGATATTAATTATAATTTCTCAAATAAATTATTATCTGATATAAAATATATACAGGAGTTATTAAGTAACAACACAAGGTCAAATTCAACCTTTGTTTCTTGTAAAGTGAATTTCAGTGATTTTATATTGGGCTCTCATCACGCTGGGACTTGTAGTATGAGCTATGAGGAAGGTCAAGGTGTAGTGGATAGTAATTTAAAATATCATGGAATAGAAAATCTATACATATGCGACGCATCAGTATTGCCTAAGATCGGAAATGCTAATCTAAGTTTAACTCTCGCTGCATTAGCTATCAGATTAAGTAATCAAATTAAGTTAAATATATGACAATAAATTTTATCCAAGACATAGAAACCCCACATAATAATTGTTTAATACGGCATTTAAAGCTTCATGGATCAGAAGAGCTTAGACTATGGTACGCCGAAGATATAAAATCTTCTAAAAGTAGCGATACATACCCAGAAACACAACACATATATGGAAAAAAAATTAATTTTAAATTTTTACTGAGATGCATTATGCGCAGTGATGAGAAATTCTTTATTGTAGGCTGGGCAAATATTAATACGATACTACTACATATAATATTTTTTATAATAAGAAGGCCTTTTAATCACTGGACTGATTTAGGAGTAAATACTTTTGAAAAACTTACATTACATAAGAGAATTCTCAGAAGATGTGCTTACTATATTCTAAAAAAATCAAATTGTATTATATTTTGTGTTAGCAATGCTACGATTAGTTATTTAAAATCTCTATCATTCAATGAGAATAAGCTTATACACCTACCAATATATATTGATACTTATGATCTCTATACATCAATACCATATGATAAAAAATCAACTCTAGAAAAATATTCTATCGACATAAATAGTTTTGTAATTACTGCAGGTAGCAGATTAGATTACTTAAAAGGTTTTGATTTATTTTTGAATGCATTTGAAAAATATGATTCACAACTAATAAAAAAATGTACTATCATTATTGTGGGTTCAGGCCCAGAGTATGATAAGCTGAAAAACTTTGCTGACAACTTAGATTGTAAAATTATATTCACTGATTGGCTTCAAATTGATGACTTTAAGTCAATAATCTATAGTTCAAATCTATTCGTACAACCGTCCCGATATGAAACATTTGGATCCGCATCGCTTGCAATGTCCTTAGGTACTCCCGTGATTGGTACAGTATCGTCAGGCTCATCTGCTGATAGAATAACTGATGGGTATAATGGATATTTATATGAATATAATGATCTCAGTAGACTTATTAATAAAATCCAATTTCTTCATAATAATAGAAATATTCTAAATAAATTATCCATCTGCGCTTTTAATTCTTCACAATCTTGGCCGCTAGAAAGAGGGAGAAAAACAATTACAAATAATATAATTTAGAAATAAAGTCTATATAATTAATGTATGAAGATCAAAACTCTCAAACATGAAAAGTTTATTACAAAATCTAATTCTGGAGTGATTAACGGTTTCCTTGTTCCGATTTATAACATACATGATAAGTTTTTTGATAATGATAAAAAACCTGAGCAGGCTTATCTCACAGTAATCTCGAAAGACTCTCATAAAGGACCGCATTTACATAAGATTCGAACAGGTTGTTTTACATGCATAAAAGGGAATGTGAAGGTTATACTTAAGATTGAGGGAAGCTATCAAATTTACTATAGCGGTGAAGACCATGATTTTCTCTCGATCATGATTCCAACAGGAGTTGGTGCTTTAATAAAAAATATAAGCAATGAGGACTCTTATGTTATCAATACACCATATCCAGCATGGACTCCAGATATGAACGATGAACATACTGCTGATTTTAGTGATTTTGATTTGGATTAAACTGAGTATTTCATGAAAATTATTGTTGTAGGCGACTATTCTTGGCAGTGGTATCAAGATGCGTGCTCAGATGCACTTGAGAAATTGAACCATAATGTAATAAGGCACGGATGGTTCGATTTATTTAGGAGAAGAATCACCTCACACAGCGAACCTGTATTTCATTCCTGGCTACATAAACTTCAATATGCAACTGCTCATGGTCCACTGATAGAACACATAAATAATGCATTAATAGAGGAAGTAGAAACTGAAAATCCAGATGTCATTTGGTTTTACAATGTGAAGCATATCAGAACTAAAACTATTGAATTAATTAGGAAAAAATTTCCGAACATTTATCTTGTTCAATTCTCAAATGATAATCCTTTTTCAAGGGCATCTATTTCTCGTATATGGAAAAATTATATTCAAAGTATTCCTCTATTTGATCATACATTTGCTTACAGGGAGTGTAATGTTAGAGATTACAGAAGACATAATGCAAAAAAAATAAGTATTCTATTACCATATTTTGATCCTAATCATGATTATCCAGTAGAGGATAACCTTATACCTGATGAGTTCAGATGTGATGTAGTATTTGCAGGACACTACGAGAACGATGGTAGATTGGAAATTATTGAGACCATAATGAATAGTAATATAGATTTGAAATTATATGG
>MDTA01203381.1_pt1 | contig 14458 bp, 12 predicted proteins | sample 811151 | NCBI WGS metagenome assembly MDTA01 (sample SAMN05326648, study PRJNA326480) | marine metagenome | isolation source: seawater | place: Indian Ocean: South | collected 2010 | reverse complement strand
GCCATTGCCGAGTCTTGAGGCGGTATTGCTCTTCCATATTTTGATCTCTAGTCATTACTCGGATTCTATGGTGAAGATCCTGTTTGTAGCGAATATCGTAGAAGAAGATAAGGAAAAAAAATTTAATGGAATCATTCCCTAGACAAAACGCTAGAACACGACGGTTTACTATTGGTGCGCCACGTTCCTTTTCCCTGTCTGCTGGTGGAGATTGGGTCACGTTCTTGCAATCAAATTCGGGGAATGATCCATTGAATAAGCTATGGGCTTGGAGTGCATCTTCAGGTCAAACAAAAATAATTGCTGATCTAGAAACTTTAATTGCAAGCGATAGTGGTGAGACTATTTCCCGTGAAGAACAAGCTCGTCGTGAACGGGTTCGAGAAATAGGGGCTGGAATCGTATCGTACAGCGCTAACAGTGAATCACCGAATATAGCGTTTGCATCCAATAAGTCGTTATTTAAAGTCGGTGTTATGTCCTCCGAGATATCTGATTTCAAGTTAGGTAGAGATATCTTTGACCCGCAAATAAGCCCTAGCGGGAACCTGATCGCTTATGTTTCAGAAGGTCAATTGAGATATGTTGACGAAAATGGAAACGATCACGCGGTCACCCCTCCTAAAACAGGTGAGAGGTCATTTGGGGTTGCTGACTTTATCGCCGCGGAGGAGATGGGTAGACGAAGGGGGTATTGGTGGTCTCCGAGTAATGATAAATTATTAGCTACGAGCGTTGACGAATCTAACGTTCTTTCATGGCATATCCTCAAATCATCAGATCCTAGCGATGCGCCAGTTGTCATAAAATACCCGAAAGCTGGGACGAAGAACCCCGATGTTGGACTCGCAATCTATTCATTAGATGGAGAGTCAGTTCCTGTTAACTGGAGTCAGAGCAACACATGGGAATATCTAGTCAACGTTCAGTGGACTGAACCAGATTCTATTTTTGCAACTGTTCAAACACGTGATCAAAAAACAACAGCAATACTCCATGTCAATGCGTCGAGTGGTTCTATAGATGAAATATATCGATGGGAGGATAACTGCTGGGTTGAGATTATTCCTGGTGCTCCAAAAGTAGTTGGAGAGCGCGTTGTCACAATTGAGGATCACGGCGAGACAAGAAGAGTTGTGATTGATGGTAGACCTTGCTCTCCAAAGGAGCTTCAAATACGGTCCCTGATACATTGCGGCGAGGATGGGATTCTGGCTACGTGCAGTCCGAACCCGTTGGATCAACAAATATGTCACGTCACTTTCTCGGGAGAAACTACCTTGGTCACCGGGTCTGAAGGAGTGCATGAGGCTGTAGCTAATAGTTCATTGAGGGTCGTTCAGCATAGAAGTATGGATTTCAGTGGGGTGAGAACACATGTCTATAAAAATAGTGAGCTCATTGTTGACATTGAGGACTATTCTGAGACCCCAAATATTTCGCTCAATTGTTTCTTTCATAAAGCGGGAGAATTGGATCTTGAAACCGTCCTGCTTCTGCCGACAGATCATGATGGTGCGAGTAACATCCCTGTCTTGCTTGACCCATATGGTGGACCGCACGCTCAACGAGTTCGAAATGCACAAGGCCTCTATGGTGTCTCACAATGGTTCGCTGATCAAGGCTTTGCTGTTGTCGTAACTGATGGGCGGGGAACACCGAGTCGTTCACCTATTTTTGAGAGAGAAGTCTATGAGGACCTCGCTACCCATGCGCTAACGGACCAAATTGATGCCTTACATAGCATCGCAGGGAAGCATGATTTCATTGATTTAGACAGGGTTGCGATTAGAGGCTGGTCTTTTGGCGGATATTTAGCCGCTCTGGCTGTAATTAGGAGGCCAGATGTATTCCATGCAGCGGTTGCTGGAGCGCCTGTCACTGACTGGTCACTATATGACACACATTATACCGAAAGGTACCTTAACCATCCTGAGACGAAACCAGAGAATTATGCAAAGACGAACTTGTGCAACGAAGCACACAAACTTGAACGACCTCTATTGCTGATTCATGGGTTAGCCGACGACAATGTTGTGGCTGCTCACACCTTTCAACTATCTCAGGCTCTGCTTGAGGCAGGTAAGCCTCATGAGGTTCTTCCACTCACCGGAGTTACACATATGACTCCACAAGAAACTGTTGCTGAGAACCTTTTACGAATACAGTTGAGTTTTATACAAAGATCTTTAGGAATTAGAACAAAGGGAAACGAATGAGTGGTCCGCTTAGTGGCATGAGAGTCATTGAAGGCTCAGCATTTGTTGCTGCACCTTCGGGGGGAATGACCCTGGCCCAACTAGGGGCCGAAGTAATTCGATTTGACCCCATAGGTGGAGGTCTTGACTATAAGCGGTGGCCCTTAACTGAAGATGGGTTATCTCTCTACTGGGCCGGACTTAATAAAGGAAAAAAATCAATCCAAATTGATTTTCGTTCTGAGCGGGGGAAAGAACTCCTTGTTGAACTAATCGGAGCACCGGGTGAGGATTCCGGCTATTTCCTGACTAACTTCCCTGCTACGGGGTGGCTATCTTATGAAAACCTTAGCGCTACTCGCGAAGACCTGATCATGCTTAACATAATTGGAAATTATGATGGCACAACCGCCCTTGATTACACAGTTAATTCAGCTATGGGTTACCCATCCATAACCGGCCCAGAGAGACATGACGGCGTTATAAATCATGTTCTGCCGGCATGGGATATAATCTGTGGGCAGACAGCAGCAATGGGTTTGCTTGCAGCCGGTCGCCACAGAGATCGTACAAGTGAAGGCCAATTTATCAAACTAGCCCTTAGCGATGTTGCGCTTTCTGCTGTTGCTGCCCTTGGACACATCGCTGAGGCGCAAATTCTTGACTCGGAACGTGAACGTATCGGAAATGAACTCTACGGAGCCCTCGGCCGAGACTACACAACAGCTGACGGGAGAAAAGTAATCGCAGTCGCAATAACAAAGAAACAATGGCAAGCCTTGTGTTCTGCATGTGAAATGACAGAGACTATGGAAAAACTCGCAAACCGAGAAGGGCTTAATTTAACGGAGAATGAAGGCGACCGATTCAAAGCTCGTGAACAAATACATCCACACATAGAAGCATGGTGTCAGAAGAAAAGCTTTGAAGAAATACAAGGAGTTTGGGATGATCTGGGCGTGTGTTGGGGCCCATATCAAACGTTCAAAGAATTAGTTGAGAATGATAAGCGTGTCTCAGAATCAAATCCGATGTTTACAACAATCATTCATGAAGGTATCGGAGAATACCTTACGCCTGGTACCCCTCTTGATTTCCAAAGAGCGGGTCGCTCAACTCCTCTTCCATCTCCACGTCTTGGAGAGCACACGACAGAAATACTCGCAGAGATTCTTGATCTATCAGAAAATGAAATAGGGAACCTCTATGACAACAGAATTGTCAAAGGCATACCCGATGAATAACAGTGATCAGTTTGTAGAAGAAACTGATGTTGAAAAGTTCTGGAGCGATGGTTTTGTTGTTCTAAGAAACGCAATTTCCCCTAGCTATGTCTTGTCTATGGAGGATGCGATCAATCGGGTGTTAGAGAAAGATGTTACTGACCTCTCAGAACTAGGATCCCTTATTACTCCTGAAACTACCCTTACCGATAAAGATATATCTGCAAGTAAGGAAGTTGGGCGTTTTATCGCCGGCACTGATCATTGGATTGCAGATAGTGATTTTGAAAACTTTGCTTGCAATTCTGCCATTCCAGAGATCGTGGTACAAGTCCTCAAAAGCGAATCGTTGTGGTTATATGAAGACTCTGTTTTAGTGAAGGAACCAAATACCGCTGAAGAAACAGCTTTCCATAAGGACCTGTCCTACTTTCATGTAAAAGGAGAGAAGATCTGCACGGTTTGGGTTCCGCTTGATTTCGCTTCTCCTGATACTGGTGCAATTCGGTTCGTGAAAGGATCACATAAGGATAGAACTCTGTATAGACCAAACTGGTTTGTTTCAGATGACCCTCTTCCAAACACTGAGGGAAAGCGGGTACCAGCAGTTGCTCCGGAAGCTATTGTCGCGCCGACTTTATCAGTGGGTGATATTAGCATTCATCATTCCCGCACCCTCCATGGAGCAGCAGCGAATAGGTCAGAGACCCAGTCTCGGAGGGCTATCTCTATTCGGTATTGCGGAGACGACGCCAGGTATCATCTCCGACAAGGTGCTCCATTGAAACCACATCACAAAACAATCACCGAGGGAGATACCCTCTCCCACAAATACTGCCCAAAAGTCTGGCCGAAAACTAGTTATTAAGTACCTCTCTTACTTGAGCTAAAAGGGATATTGATTCAAGTGTCTCCTCGTGAGGAATAGTCATGCATCTACATGTCACATCTGTGAAGCCCATCTCCTTGAAGGGGCGTAGTTGCTCAGCGGCTTGGATGGGATCACCAACTATGACCGCATCACTTTTCATACCACGATAACCACTATCAATGATTTGGTTTCCGACCTTCATCGCCTTCTGTCCATCTTCGAGGATAATGACGTCTTTACGGATAACTGGGCGCGGCTCTTTCCCGTGTTCTTCACAGGCTTGTAGGTAATGAGCGAGCAATTCTTTAGCCTTTGCAGGGTCCAGAAATGGTGCGGCATACCACGCATCCCCCATTATTGCTGCACGTTGGATACCTTTAATACTCGTACTAGCTCCAATCCACCACTCAACTTTCTGGTTGGGAATCGGGTTGACCTGCAGGTTTAGGTTTCCAGTTACGCCCTGACGGTCAAAAATAGCTTTAATCTCAGTTATGCTTTCCTCAAGTGACGTTCCCCTAGTCCTGAGGCTTGCGCCCATAGCCTCAAACGTATACTGCCCGTCCCCAACACCTGTCTGGATGACAAATGTTGACTGTGTTAAAGCCGCTAGGGTTCCCACTTGTTCTGCGACCAACACAGGATTCCAAAGCGGCAACAGAAAAAGGCACCCTACCGGACGGGAATTCCACTCAGCCATCAAACGGCCAAGCATGGGAACGTTTTGGAAATAGTTCACAGGTGTCAAATGATGATCCCCAAGCGAAAGAAGATCTAACTTTACTTGATTCGCAACTTGTGCTCTCTCGATTAAGGCATTAGCGCCTATACGAGGATCCTTTTTAAAAGATGTTGATGATAGTGAAACGCCAACTCTCATACTTGCCTATGGATGACGAGACGGCAGAATTCCCTGTCGTGGAGGGAGCTCTATCGGATGGTTTAACCAAATACCAATATTCTCGCCGGTACGCCCATCGGGACCCTCTTTATAAAGCTCTAGCATCAGGTCTGCGAGCTGGTGAGGTTTCATCCATGTGTCAACTACGTCTTCCGACATATCGCGATTGAATTTCTGTGACGCGTATCTGATCATCGCTGAATCAGTTGCATCCATGCAGAAGGCATTAACGCGCACATTATCTGCACTGAGACGCTTCGCCCAGCTTTGTGTTAAGCCGTTTATTCCCCATTTTGATGCATCATAAATATCCATTCGTGTACCGCCTCCTGTTGCAAAACCTGGAGGGGGACAAATATGGTCAGTTGCAATGTTAAGGATGAATCCTTCATCGCCTTTCACCAAATGTGGAATTACTGCCCTTCCTGTAAGAAAGACACCTTTAAGATTTGTATCAACGAGAAGATCCCAGTCAGAAACAGCCTTTTCCATCGTGTCCTCTAAGGGATCTGTAGAAGTCCACACTCCAGCATTCGCTACAACAATATCTAGACCAAGAAATTCATCAACCACTTCGTTGGTAAATGTGAAAACTTGGGATGCTTCTCTAACGTCGACAACAGCCGCTTTCACCTCATTATCTGTCGCGCTTGCTATTTCACTCGCAATATCGTGTATATCGGTTTGGATATCACAAAGCGCAACGTTGGCTCCACATTCAGCGAGCCTCTTTGCCATACCATATCCAATACCTGACGCTGCTCCGGTAATTAAAGCTGACTTTCCTGATAAATCAATCATACAAACCTCTCGCTTCTTATATGTATAGCGCGAAGGCCCCTACTTTGTCTTTTTCGGAGTCAAACAAGCCTTTTGGAAGATAAAAAATTAGCGAGAGTAGTTACGACAAACTCGTATCAGGGATCCAACTTCCATGTGCACCATATGGAACTCGTTGCGGTAAGTGAATCGTGGCTATAGCTTCTGAATCAAAGTCTTGAGCGTCAACAATAATCATCTTTGATGAGCCTGATGTCTCGCTGTGAACGATTGTGATTATCCATCCTTCATCCTCACCATTGGATTCAGGGTCAGCAGCAAAGACAGGCTCTCCGCCTCTTACACCCTGACCAAGATGGTGCTCCCAACACTTACCTGATTGGAGATCATATTTCCATAGCGCTGAACCATATACGGGTTCTTCACTGTTTCCTTCGCCAGCCATTGCCATGAGATACCCATAGTTGGCATTAAGTCCGATTACCGAATCTGCTACTCTTCCGAAATCACCGGGTCGGTCATCAACTTGTTCTTCCGTGACCGTTCCTGATTCAAGGTCAATTACCCAGCGCCATAATCTTCCAACTTCAGCATAATCATCAGAGCTGGAGCCGAAAGCCTCAGGCTGTCGAGAGACATATATGATGATTTTGTTACCATTTTCATATGCATTTACCGGGTGGAAGACATAGCAGGGGTCAATTTCAAACCATCGAATATCTGTATTGCTTCCTTCCCTTGGCATGACTCCGAGACGTGCCCCTGCTGACGGATTGAACCCAAATGGGACTCCTGTCTCTAAAAGAGATAAATCTAAGACGAGCGGAAGGTCCATAAAGATGACATGGTTTCTTGTTACATTAAAGTCGTGCATCATTACCATATTGGGGATGTCAATTCCTTCCGATTGCAATAGCTCACCATCCGGACTGATTCTTAGGTAAGTCAAATACGGAGGTTTAAAATTAAAGTAGCTAAAGGCGAGCAGTTCTCCTGTTTCAGGGCAAATTTTTGGGTGTGCAGTCATTGAGGTTGTTAGCGACCCACCGTAGTTTTCAAAACCGATAGTATTTAGCTCTCCATCTATCTTCCAGGGCCAATGTCCTTCTTCAAGGCACAGTATCTTTCCAGCATGTGTAACGACATGGGTATTGCCGCTTCCATTTGATAGATCTCCCAGATCGGGGGTGGCACCGGTAACGGTTTTTGTTATGTTAGGGGTTTGCACAAATCTATTCCGATACCACTCAGCTTTCCCTTGAGAAAGACGGACGCCGTGAACCATTCCATCCCCCATGAACCAGTGAGGTGAGTAGCCTGATTTTGGATTAGGTCCGGTGCGGATATAAACACCTTCTAGTTGAGGAGGAATTGAACCTTCTACGAACAAATTGTCAGCAGTTAGTTCGGTTTGGACTGGCGCCCAGTTACCGCGTAAATGCCATGGTGTTTGTGATTCGGTAGTTACCATTTTTTGTCTGGGCTTCCTCTGCTGGTACTCTGCGGTGACTCCTTGGTCAAGTCTAAGACTTTTAGCCGTGGATCAGTGATTGTTAGGGTGGAATTTTGTGTTAAAAATTACTAACCCTCATGAATGATAAACCCTCTCGAAAAGCTAGCAGTTATTCACGACTTGCACTGATTGGCGCTGCCTTCGCTGTGACTGCATGGGGGTCATCTGGAGTAATTGTTAAATATATAACTGTGAGCTCCACTGAAATCGCAATCTATAGATTCGCTTTTTACTCAATAGTCATGATTGTTTTCTTAAAGGCGAGAGGCACTCCACTGACGTTTGAATCTATGAAGATTTCATTTTGGGGCGGAATTGCTCTAGGACTGAATGTTGCGTTTTTCTTTGAATCGCTTAAAAGAACGACTGTTGTTAATGCAACTATTATTGGCTCGCTGCAACCTGTATTGATATCTGTCTATAGCTACAGGGTCTTTAAAGAGAAAGTATCGCGTCGGGATATCTTTATTGGAGTAATAGCTCTTGTCGCTACATTTGGGGTCGTAGCTGGTTCATCTGGAACTACCGAATGGGATGCCTCAGGCGATTTGCTGGCATGTGCAGCATTATTTACTTGGACTGCATATTTCATAATTTCAAAACGGACTCAGGACCGTGTTTCACCACTTGAATTTACAGCAGCAACAGGTGTGATAACTGGAATTCTAAATTTTCTTATAGCCCTAATTTTCTCCGTCGCTCTAACCGTACCTTCTGGTAAAGATATTGTATGGCTGTTCATTTTGGCAACCGTTGCGGGCTTGATCGGACACTCGTTAATGAATTGGTCCCTTGTACGAATCCCATTATGGGTCGGATCAATCCTCACATTATTCGTTCCAGTTGTATCATCGCTTTTAGCATGGATTTTTTTGGAAGAGTCTTTAAATGCTCTTCAGATCTTATCCACCTGTGTCGTAATAATAGCTTTGGGTGCAATACTACTGGGCCAAGATAAAAGTAATGAATCTGTGTGAGATAAACTACCCGACCTCAGTACCGAGTATTGACACGAAGCTAACCATCTCACCTGGATAACCACCTAAGTTATGCACTAACCCTAGATTTCTATCGGTGATTGGTATCTTTCGGTTTTTAGGTGCCTCTCCACGTAGCTGCAGCCAGCACTCATAATGCATCCGGATGCCTGATGCTCCTACAGGGTGACCGAAACTCTTTAAACCGCCATCGGTGTTTATGGGAAGCTCTCCTGTTAATGAAAACTTTTCTGATAATACATCATTCCACCCTTCACCACGCTCAGAAAATCCCAGATCCTCCATTAATATTAATTCCGTAGGAGTGAAACAATCATGGACTTCCGCCATGGCAATGCATTCCTGTGGATTTTCTATTCCCGCCTGTTGATACGCATCTTTTGCAGCCGCTTCGCACTCAGGAAAGGTTGTGTAGTCATATTCTGGGTCAATTAAACCTGATCCATTTCCTGCAACGAATGAGAGAGCTTTGACGAATAAAGGCTTATCAGAATAGTCGTAAGCCTTTTCGGCAGGTACAACGATTACTGCCGCCGCTCCATCAGCAACGCCAGCACAATCAAAAACACTCAAATTTCCAGCAACGGCAGCCATATTGCATATTTCTTCTGCAGAAACTTCCCGACGAAACTGGGCTAGCTCGTTTCGAGCGCCATTGTAGTGATTTTTTTCTGCGATCTTAGCAACGACCATACGTAATTCATCTTCGTCAACCCCATATTTCTTTGCATATGCCGGAAGAACGAGACTATACATTGCAGCTGCCGTTAACGTTCGGTTAGTGCCAGCACTTGGCATTGGGAAGGCATTTAACCCCTGATAGCCGCTGTCCTTGACTTTTTCTACTCCAACTGCCATTGCGGTATCATAAGCCCCGCTAGCTACTGCATAGCATGCTTGCCGAAGAGCTTCTGAACCTGTCGCGCAATAATTTTCAACTCTAGTAACTGGTTTTCCTCGAAGTTTCATAGGCATGGATAGTGTCAACCCGCTCATACCACTCTGCGCAGTGCCTACCCAGTAAGCATCGATATCATCAGAAGTTAGGCTAGCCGATTCCAAAGTTTGCGTTGTCGCATCAATTAGCAGATCATCAGCACTTTTATCCCAGTGCTCTCTGAAAGGAGTACAACCCATTGAAATTATTGCAACCTTGTCTTTAATCCCATTTGACGCCATAGTTATTCCCTTGCGGATCGCACTGGACGGACTTTCCAAAAATAATTATGGATTCCATCTGCAGTAAATAGTTTTCGAAATGTAGGCTCTACTCTCATTCCTATCTCTAGTTCAGATTCAACAACATCTGTGATCTCAATAGGCATTCTTCCGCCCTCATCAAAATCAACAACAGCAAAGATAACGGGTGGGTTCTGCGAATAGACTAAATGGTCAACAGTAAACGTGGAAACTTTCCCTATGGATGAAGCCATAGACTGCGAAACCATTCCATCATTAGTGTCCTCTTTACTGATTGAGAGACGTGATGGAGGCATGTGGATAAGGTCAGATTGATCACCGCGTGATGCAACAAATCCATGCTTCCAATCTGATTCTCTTTTTGATGCTGATGCAGATATGCGAGAAGGTGCTGGACGATTTGGCGGCTGGACGGAAAGCATTTCCCTCCATTGAAGAAATTTCCCATATGAGACTTCGCAAGAATTCTCAATCTGATTATTAGTTGAATTCAGGACTTCTTGATTTGCTGTAACTTCAAAGATTAATACCTCCACGCCATCATTGAAGGAACATAAAGCTATCTTGTCTCCTAAATTAGCATTTTCCATTGCAGAAATTAACAGTAGACCAGCTTCAGCGGTACCTGAATTCCCGACAGTCGTAGAAATCTTATCCTGAAACCTCTCAACAGAAATTATCTTTGCTGCTTGGCGTTGGACCCTCTCATTTTGGCCTGCAAAAACCACTACATTCAAATCACTCTCCTCAAGCTTTGCATCAACTAAAGCCTCGCTCCAAGCTTCTTTTATCAATGGGAGATAGGCATCTTCGACGAACCGAGACTCCCATTGTTTGGCGACTTTTTCACTTGGGTTTCTCCACCTGTCAATAAATTCTATAGTGCCTGAAGAACCACCGAGATATGTAGCTAAGAGTTCGTGATCGTTACCATCACCGATCAAAAGAGCAACTGCAGCATCTCCGCCTTTACTTTCATCAGAGCTTGACGGCAACCCTCCACGAATATCAGCTTGCACGAGCAATATTGTTTGGTTTGAAGTCAACGCTGTTCTGATAGAACCCATACCTGATTTCAAAGCTCCGTTAAAATCATAGGCTGATGTAGTCTTTGGCAATTGAAGCGCTGAGTGGATAACGTTCGCATTTGTTTTTTCCATATACGGAGGTTCAGAGGTCGTAAACCATAGCGAATCCGGTTCAGCTTGCATATCAGAAGAAAAAATCATACGAGCTGCTTCAAAACCCATTGTGACGGTATCTTCATCATGAGCTGCTACTGATCGCGTTCCGGTGGTGTGACCACTTCCGAAAAAGCTAGATATTTCTGCTCGATTTAACCGGTAGTACGGTAAATAGGCTGAACTCTTAACAATTCCTCTCACGGTCTTGTGTAGTGATTTTTGCGCAGCGTTAGTGATGACTTTGGAGTTCAAGAGTCAGCCGACACCTTTTTTATAAAGAAGTAGAAGGTCCTCATCACTTTGTGCCTCTAGAAGGGCGTCAGTCCAGCGGTGGAATCGTTGACCTCCTTCTTCATTGCGTCCGAAGTAGAAGTGGGATTTTGCTCCAGTTTTAACTGTCTTTTGGATCCGATTCCCTGTGAAGTAATCCTCTTCGGCTACTACATAGCGAAGAAATTCCATCGTTCTAGCAATTTCTTCCTTCTGCTCGGAGTTAGGCTCAAAAGTGGCGAGGAAATTCTGGTGGGTCACTGATGTGTCAGGATCAGATCCAGGAAATAGCTGAGAAATCATGAAGATATGTCCACCGGCTTCAAAAGAAGCAATTGAGATATGAGGGAAGATCGTCCAAACCCCACTAACTAGTTTTGTATGGGACCACTCATCCTCAGGGGTATCTACAAGGTCCAACAATCTATGGTCAGGTGCCTGCACTCGTTGGTGAGGTCCCCAATTATCAAAAATTGACTTATTGTTATACTCAGGGCCAAAAGTATTCTTGTGGAGTACGGGAAGATGATAAAAATCTAGGTACCCATCATAAGCAACTTTCCAGTTCGGCCCCTCAATTGTTTGTTGCCCAACCATGTAGCAATTTCCCAAATCATGGTTTTCTAAATACTCGTCGTACCCAGCTAGAAACTCATCTAGGTGCAACTCATTATTTGGAGTAATTGAACCCCAAATAATCCCCGCTCTCTCTTCAACACTTAGTGGTGTCAATCCAAGACAGGAAGCATCTACTTCACCGAAATCTTGTTCATCAAGTATCGCTACTAGATCTCCTGCCAGATTATATGTCCATGCGTGATAGGGACATGCAAAGCTTCTTGCACGCCCTTTACCTTCATCTAATATTTGTGCTCCTCTGTGACTGCACATATTTACGAATCCGCCTACATTTCCGTCTCTATTTCTAACGAGAATTAAAGGCACCCCACAGACTTCCATTGCTTTGTAATCTCCAGGCTTTTGAAGTTCTGTTGAGAATCCTAGAACAAGGGGTACACGTCCGAATATTAATTCCATCTCAGCTTCCCAACGATCCTCGTTGAAATAGTTCTGTACAGGAATTTCCACTACCGTTTCAGCTAGCGGCACGGTTCCATTAACAGCATGGTGTAAATGGGTCCGGGCTAATTCAATTAACTTATCTCTCGACATTTCCCCTCCGGTTTGCTAATAGTTTTGCATGAATTAGGCACTTTTGTCATTTCAGATGAATATTACTTTATTCTCTACATTTGCCACTTGAAACCCCAGATAAATCGTAGCTTTCGGTAACTTTAGTAAATTCAGCACTTGAGATGCCGTAAGAAACACCATCTTGTATCGTTGACCGCGAAAAGATCAAACCAATTATTTGTCCCTTCATATTAATTATTGGGCCTCCAGAGTCACCAGATATCACTTCTGCCGATAATTCCATACCTGATCTAGTGTGCTTACCTTCCCCATAAATATCTGCAATAACGATTTTAAGTAGCCTCAATATCTTCACGGGGACGTTGTTGACAAACCCTTTGCCTCCAACGATAAGAGATCCTCTCTGCTTTTCCTTTGGTTCTGCGGTTTGAAGACGAGGCTGTGAGAAGCCAGGATCTCTCAGGAGCGCTAGATCAGTTTCAAAATCAACGCTAATCGGATACGTTTCACTTCGTGCTCCGTTAACGTCAATTACCTCTAGCTTTTCAGTTCCAGCTATAACATGTGCGTTGGTTAAGATCCCATTGCTAATAAGGACTCCCGTACCGATAGAGCTTTTCCCACAAGCCAGACCTTCAACTATAAAAACAGATTCTTTAGTTTCGCTAACGACCTTATCTGAGACAGACTTTTCTTCCTGCCCGCAACTTATTAAGGAGAAGACCAAAAGAATTAGTGCAATTTTCGAGAACATATCTAAAACAGTAGCGCTTCTTCTGATATTGAGCGCTTAGGATGAGGTCTTGGCTGGTCTTTAAAAAAATCAAATTAGTGAGAAATAGGTAGGAAGAGAATGACAGACCAACAAAATCGAGGGGTCTGGATAGGGCTCAGTGGCTATGTTCTGTGGGGATTATCACCGATATTTTGGAAAGCCCTCAACCGGGTCGAAGCTATGGATATCGTTTCCTGGCGAGTGATCTGCACTTTTATATTTGTCTATGCCTGCGACACAATACTTCGATATGTGAAAAAAGAGAAGACTCTGTTTCTTCCTTTTGACGAAAATAGATTATCTATTGTCGGAGGTATTTTGATTGGTTTCAACTGGGGGATGTTTGTTTGGGCAGTCGAGTCAGAGCGAGTAGTCGAAGCCTCACTGGGGTATTTCATGAATCCTTTAATGAATGTGTTTCTCGGCGTAGTTTTTCTTGGAGAAGCTCTCAGAAGAGCGCAATGGATGGCAGTAATTTTTGCTGCTACGGGTGTATTGTGGCTAACTATTTCTCTGGGCGCTTTCCCGTGGGTTTCTCTGACTTTAGCAATATCGTTTGCGTTATATGGCTTGATAAGGAAAGTCGCTCCAGCTAGCCCACTCCAGGGACTTAAAGTTGAGACATCCACCCTTTTGATTCCTGCAATTTTTCTCGTTTTGTTAAGGGGTAATGCCGAGTCAAACCTCTCAGGCGATACTGCAACTTTAATTCTTATCCTTTTGTCTGGAGCTGTAACTGGTATTCCACTTCTACTCTTTTCTTCTTCAGCTAAACGAATCCCTCTTAGCATCCTTGGTTTACTTCAGTATGTCACCCCTACAATCCAGTTCTTTCTTGGTGTTTACGCCTATAACGAAACCTTTGACGGCAACCGACTGATTGGGTATTGCATAATCTGGAGTGGTTTGATTATCTTTGCTGTTGATAGTTTCCGACTTACATCAAGCACATCAGAGTCTGAAAAATAAAACCGATTTTCTTAACTAATTCTTACCGTACTTTAAAGATACCTTTACTAAACTAACGAATAATAAAGTCCTATCCAAGTGAAAGGACGGTCTAATGACCAAGAGAAATATACAGAAAAATATTCTGGTGGCAATAATATCTTCTGCATTATTTGCGGGAGCTGTTGTCGCTATTCCGGTTATTGCAAATGCCCAAAACGGATCATCTGACAAATTAATTTTGTCTGAGATACCTTCAAATGACAGCCAAGAGGTGGGAAGTGATGGTATCAACTTTGAATCTGATGAGAAGGCTGAAAAGACAATGGGACGTAAAGGAGCTAAGGGACGTCATCTTCTCGGAGCTGTGATGGACAATCTTGGGCTAGAGAAAACCGATATCAGAGCTGGAATCGAAGAAGGACTGACTCTCGGTGAAGTT
>MDTA01180726.1_pt1 | contig 14458 bp, 8 predicted proteins | sample 811151 | NCBI WGS metagenome assembly MDTA01 (sample SAMN05326648, study PRJNA326480) | marine metagenome | isolation source: seawater | place: Indian Ocean: South | collected 2010 | reverse complement strand
TTTAGTAGTTGGAGATATTGGAGGAACAAATCAACACGGATATTTAAAACAGCCAAATGCATGCAATCAGTTTAACAATTACATTCTGGAATGGAATGAAGAAGAAATTAAAATTATGGTGAATGATAAAATTTCTTTATACTACCCTAAGCAAGAAAAAAATTGGACGAAATGGCCATTCGATAAACGGTTTCACCTTATTTTCAACATTGCAATTGGTGGCAATTGGGGTGGTGCAAAAGGTATAGATGATAACATATTCCCATCAAAAATGGAAATTGATTATGTAAAAGTATTTTCAAAAAATGAAAAATAATCATAAAAAACAATTGAATTTACTTTCAACCATTTTTTTGGGAATCTTAGTTTTTTCTTCTTGTGAGACAAAATCTTCCAGAACAACAGATGGCTTAATCATTTACCAAGAACAATTTTTATCGTGGGTGAGGAACTTTGAGCCACTAAACCCAGCTTCCGTTCCTAGGTGGCCAACCAGAGGGGGCATTTATGAACCATTATATATTTATAATCCTATTAAAGCAGATTGGATACCTTGGCTTGCGACTAGCTACCGATGGGAAAACAATAATAAAAAATTAATATTCACAATAAGAGAAGGCGTAAAATGGTCTGATGGGATATCATTTAGCGCAAATGATGTAGCTTATACTTTTAATTTAACAAAAGAGTATGCTGCATTGGACACTCGTAACTCCTGGGAATACCTGGAAAGCGTCAAAGCCTTATCTAATACAACTTTGGAAGTCAATTTCAACCGGGTCTATGTCCCAGGTTTCGATGCTGTTGCTGGTACTTTTATAATACCGAAACACATTTGGGAACATCTTGATGATCCTTTAAAATTTAATAATCCAAAGCCAGTTGGAACTGGACCTTTTACAGAAGTATTACGTTTCGATAGTCAAATATGGGAACTCGGAAAAAATAATAACTATTGGCAAAATGGTAAACCTTATGTTGAAAAACTTGTTTTTCCAGCATTTTCTAGCAACGAACAGGTAACACTTGCGTTATTAAGTGGAAATCTTGACTGGTCTGGAGCATTCATTCCAGCCATTGATAGAATTTTTGTTGATAAAGACCCTCAAAATCATCAATACTGGTTTCCAAATACTGGCTATTCAACCTTTTTACATACCAACACGAAAGATCCAATCCTAAATGATGTGAATGTGAGAAAAGCTATCAGTTATGCTATTAATAGAGAACAAGTAGTCAAAGTAGGAATGTATAACTATACAAATCCAGCTCATGTAACAAGCTTGTCAGGGCCAATGAAAAAATGGCATTCTCCTGATATTGATACTAAAGAAAACTGGACAGCCTTTAATCCTAAAAAAGCAAATCAACTATTAAACAAATCCGGATATATTTTAAACAACAAAAATCAACGCGTGAAAAAAAATGGTTCACCTTTAGAATTGGAAATTATAGTAGTCTCTGGCTGGAGCGATTGGATACGTTCTGCGCAGGTAGTTACTCAGAACCTAAATAAGATTGGAATTAAAACACAAGTTCGGACCTATGACTTTGGCGCTTGGATAGGTAGAATGCAAAGAGGGGATTTCCAAATGTCTGTAGGATGGGCTGAAAAAGGATCAAATCCATACAACTTTTTTAAAGGTATGATGTTTTCTGAATACGTAAAACCTATAGGTGAAGTCGCAGATGTGAACTGGCATAGATTTGGCCTACAAGAAGCAGATGAATTAATAAAAAAGCTTGAAAAGACATCAGATCTGAAAAAGATTGAAGAAATCATACATCAACTGCAATACCTATTTATAGATCATGCTCCTGGAATTCCACTTTTTGCAGAGCCTGCATGGGGTGAATGCAATACAAAATATTTTACTGGATTTCCTAATAAAGAGAATCCTTATGGACCTTTATCAAATAATGAACAACCTAGTTTTATTTTTACTTTGCTGAATGTGAAAAAAAATGAGTAAATCTATTATATTTTTAATAAGGCGCTTAGGATTTTATTTCATAGCTGCTTTCGCTGCTTTAACATTAAACTTTATTATACCGCGTTTAATGCCAGGAGATCCAGCTTCTATTATTTTTGCCCGCTTCAGAGGGAAATTAAAGCCTGAAGCTATAGAAGCAATGAGAAAAAGTTTTGGTTTAACAGAAGACACTATTTTAGTGCAATATTGGTCCTATCTAAAAGGAATCATTGGAGGGGATTTAGGTACTTCAATAGCATACTTTCCTGAACCCGTATCCAATATTATATCAAGCGGACTTTCATGGACTTTATTTTTAGCAGGCTTATCTTTAATCATTGCATTCTCATTAGGTACCCTATTAGGAATCTTTATCGCATGGAACAGAGGTGGCTGGCTAGACACATTTTTGCCTCCAGCATTAGCGTTTCTTGGTGCGTTTCCATATTTTTGGTTGGCCATGTTAGCCCTATATATCTTTGGCTTTTTGCTAAATATGTTTCCACTTGGTCATGCCTATGGAAGTGAGGTAACTCCAGGCTTTAATTTTTCATTTATTTTAAGTGCTCTTTATCATGCAATTCTTCCCGCTTTTACCATGATATTTGTCAGTCTAGGTGGCTGGATGTTGTCTATGCGAAATACTATGATTAGTACCCTTGGTGCTGATTATATAACTTTTGCTAACGCAAAAGGCCTCCCCTCTAAATCTATAATGCTAAAATATGCTGCTCGCAATGCAATCTTACCAAATATTACAGGCTTTGGAATGGCTTTAGGCTATGTACTTACCGGTGCGTTACTTACTGAAATAATTTTTTCTTACCCTGGATTAGGCTTTCTACTCTTACAGGCTGTAAAATCACAAGACTATCCACTAATGCAAGGTCTCTTCATGAACATCACATTGGCTGTACTTACAGCAAACTGGTTTGTAGATATTGCTATTTTGATTTTTGATCCTAGGACAAGAAAATGATTAACAATCAAAACAATAATAGTTTTTTTTACCGATGGATTTCAGGAATATTAAGTAACAAAAAAGCGTTGATAGGAAGCTGGATTATCATTGCTTGTATTGTCATATCAATATTAGGCCCATTTTTTATTCAATCACCTACAGAATTTCTTAGTACTCCCCTTTCACCACCTTCAAAAAATCATTTTTTTGGAACTAATGGACAAGGGCAAGATGTTTTTGCTCAAACAATATCTGGAGCAAGACAAACCTTACTTGTTGGATTTAGTGTTGGAATTTTAGTAGTTATTATTGGTGCAGTAATTGGAGGTATAGCAGGGTTTTATGGCGGTATAATAGACGACATATTATCTTTAATAATCAATATATTTTTAGTCATGCCTGGACTACCTTTAATGGTGATTCTTGCGAGCTGGCTTCCTCCAGGACCTGGCACTTTGTTAGGGGTTTTGGTTCTAACAGGCTGGGCATGGAATGCTAGAATTATACGATCTCAAATGATGACATTTCGGAAAAGAGACTTCGTGTCTGCCGCTATAATTAGTGGCGAAAAAAACCTTAGAATCATTATGATTGAAATAATGCCGCGAATGTTGTCTTTATTAGCTTCTTCTTTTATTGGAGCTTCTATATATGCAATTGGAGCACAAGTTGGACTTGAATTTCTTGGTTTAGGAGATATTAGCACCGTTACTTGGGGAACCAACTTATATTGGGCCAGCAATGATTTAGCTCTGCTGACAGAGTCCTGGTGGACATTTGTTCCAACTGGATTGAGCATTGCAATTGTAAGTTTTTCTTTGACCTTAATTAATTTTGGGATTGATGAGGTTACAAACCCAAGGCTTATTTCTGAAAGAGTTTGGAAAAAAAGTCTAAAAGGTAAAATAATTGTTACTGGAATTACACCAATAGCACATAATCATGAATAAATCATTAATTTCTATTAAAAACTTATCTGTTGATTACATTACAGATTCTAAACCGATTCAAGCTGTGAAAAAAGTTTCTTTTGAAATCGCTAAAGGTGAAATATTTGGAATTGTTGGTGAATCTGGAAGCGGGAAAAGTACTATTGTGCAAGCAATGATGCGCATTCTACCTCCTCCTGCTGTTATTAGTAATGGATTAGTAAAAATAAATGGAAAGGATATACTATCACTATCCTCTCAGGATGTTTTAAGTATGCGGTGGAATAAAATTTCAATAGTAATGCAAAGTGCATTAAATGCTTTAAACCCAGTGCTTTCCATCCGTGAACAAATGTGCGATGTGTTAACAACTCATATGAATCTAGATGCTAAGGAGTCTGAAAACCGTGCAAAAGAATTATTGTCCCTAGTAGATATTGATGAAGACCAATTAGAGAGTTACCCCCATCAATTATCTGGAGGAATGAAACAACGTATTGTTATTGCAGTTGCTTTAGCAATGACGCCTCCAATTATAATAATGGATGAACCTACTACAGCTTTAGATGTGATTGTTGAAAGAGAAATACTTGCTAAAATTATTGAGCTAAGAAAAAAGCTAGGCTTTACAATATTATTCATTACTCATGATTTAAGTTTATTGCTTGAATTTGCAGACAGGTTAGCAATTATGAAAAATGGTGAAATAGTAGAGTTGGATATTGTAGCAAATATTAAAAAAGGAGGAAAACATAAATACACAAGAAAATTAATTCATTCAACGCCTTCCGCATCTGGTAAAAGACAAAAAGGGCTCCTTTCAAAACCAGACTCTTTAGATTTTTCCGGGACTCCTATACTTAAAGTAATTAAACTAAAAAAAAATTTTCAATCATCAAGGCTCTTTAATAAAAATACAATTTCTGCAGTCAAGGATGTTTCATTTCAATTATATAAAGGTGAAATCGTTGCTTTGGTTGGAGAGTCTGGTAGCGGTAAAAGTACAATTGCAAGAATGGTTACTCGTCTTATTAGGCCTACATCTGGTAAAATTATTCTTAATGGGAAAAATAAAAAAATTACTAAAGATAGAAATGTCCCACTAAATTATCGCAAGATGGTTCAAATGGTATTTCAAGACCCTTTTGGATCTTTAAACTCAATACACACAGTACATCATCATCTAGCTAGGCCTTTAATTAGACATGGGATAAAAAGAAAAGATGAATTAATGCCTTTTATTATCACTTTACTTGAAAAAGTTGGACTATCACCAGGAAATAAATTTGCAGAAAAATTTCCACATGAAATGTCTGGTGGCGAGCGTCAAAGAATCGCAATTGCACGTGCTTTGAGCCTAAACCCTGAAATTATTATAGCCGATGAACCAACTTCGATGCTAGATGTTTCTATTCGAATGGAGGTACTGGAAATTTTTGCTAGAATGCGCAAAGAAAACAATTTGACAATTTTATTTATAACTCATGATATAGCCTCTGCTAGATATTTAGCAGATAGGATTATAGTTTTAAAAAATGGGTCTATAATTGAAGAAGGTCTGTCTGAGAATCTGATTCAGTCTCCAACTCAAGAATATACAAAAAATTTAATTCGGGCAGCTTCCCCAGGTTGGCTAAAAAGTGTTTATAAAAATTCTTTAATATAGGATAAGACTCATGGATGAAAAAATGAGATTCCCAAAAGATTTTATGTGGGGAACAGCTACATCAAGTTATCAAATCGAAGGAGCATCAGATATTGACAATAAAGGATTATCTGTTTGGGATACCTTCAGTCATGTACCTGGAAATATCAAAAACAATGATACTGGAGATATAGCTTGCAATCATTATTATCTTTGGAAAAAAGATCTAGAATTATTAAAACATCTTGGTGTGAATTCTTATCGATTTTCAATCAGTTGGCCTAGAATTCTTCCTACAGGCAAAGAAAACAAACCAAATCAAAAAGGTTTAGACTTCTATAGTTGTTTAGTTGATAGTCTTCTTGAAATGGAGATTACTCCATTTGTAACACTGAATCATTGGGATATTCCACAGAGTTTAGAAGATGAAGGAGGATGGACAAAAAGAATGATGGTTGATGCTTTTGTGAACTATAGTTATATCACAAGTAAGAATCTAGGAGACAGAGTGATTCACTGGATAACTCATAATGAACCTTGGTGTATTAGCCACATTGGATATATTGTAGGACATAAACCACCAGGGTTAAAGAATAATTGGGCCAAAAGCATAGCTGCAGCACACCACTTATTACTTTCTCATGGTATGGCTTTACCTGAAATAAGAAATAATACAAAAGATGCTCAAGTGGGAATAACGCTGAACTTAAATACAGCTATACCAGCTTCACCCAGTGAATATGATAAAAAAGCATGTGATTTTTTTGATAACATGTTTAATAGACTTTTTCTGGAACCATTATATAATCAACGATATCCTACAGAACTATTTGATGCACTTAAAAAAAGAAAAAATATTACAGATAGTGATTTAGATTGCATCAAACAAAAAGATTTCGAAATCATTAGTGGAAAAACAGATTTTTTAGGTGTTAATTATTATAGCAGAGGTGTAATAAGAAATGAAGAAATCAGCGCAAGAAAAAATTTACCAAAAACCGTAGAGATGGGCCCTAACACTGATTTCGGATGGGAAGTATATCCCAAAGGTATTTACGATTTGCTTGTGAAACTTAAGACCAAGTATAACGTAAAAACTATTTTTATAACGGAAAATGGTTGCTCTTATTCAGATAGCCCTAATGAAGAGAATAAAATTCATGACAAAAGAAGAATAGACTATCATCATCATCATCTAATTGAAATACAAAAAGCAATCAATGATGGCGTAGACTGTAAAGGCTATTTCGCTTGGTCATTGATGGATAATTTCGAATGGGCCCAAGGATTTAGCCAAAGATTTGGGCTTATTTGGGTAGATTTTAATTCGTTGGAGCGTATTCCAAAAGATAGTTATTACTGGTATAAAAATTTTATTTCTAAGCACAAATAAGAGGGATATCGAATGAGTTCATCAACAAATATGAATATATACTTAACCTCAAAGGATACAGAAAATAGGATAAAAAAAATTCCTGAAAGTGAGATAATTGTAAATACAAATTCAGAATTAAAAACTATACGACTAAATAAAAATCGTACCAAACAAAGTATTTTAGGTTTTGGAGGTGCTTTTACTGAGTCATCTGCAAGTATATACAATCAGCTAGATTTAATCAAAAAAAATGAGATTATTGAAGCTTATTTTGGAGAAAAAGGTAATAAATACAATATGGGTAGGACTCATATAAATAGCTGTGATTTTTCTTTAAAGAACTATGCACATTGTGAAACTGAAGATGAATTTTTAAATGATTTTTCAATTGAAAGAGATAAAAAAATGTTGATTCCGTTAATTAAAGCAGCTTTAAAAAAATCAATTAATCCTATTCATTTGATGGCCTCTCCATGGAGTCCTCCTGCATGGATGAAAACAAATAACGAGATGAACCACGGGGGGAAATTAAAAGAAAAGTATAATAATACATGGGCTGAATATTATTGTAAATACATAGAGTTTTATGAGAAAGATGGTATTCCTATATGGGGTATTTCTGTTCAAAATGAACCAGAAGCAGTACAAACTTGGGATTCATGTTTGTATACTGCTGAAGAAGAGCGAGATTTTATTAAAAAATTTTTGGGTCCTGCTCTAGAGAGATATAACTATCTTCATAAAAAATTAATTATATGGGATCATAATAGGGATGTGATGGTTAAACGTGCCAGGACTGTTTTGTCAGATCCAGACGCATCAAAATATGTATGGGGAACTGGGTTCCATTGGTATAACGGAGACCATTTTGATGAAGTTCAAAAAGTTCATGATGAATTCCCAGATAAAGAATTAATTTTTACTGAGGGATGCCAAGAAGGGGGACCACATATTGGCTCATGGAACCTTGGTGAGCGATATGCTACTTCAATAATAAATGATCTAAATAGATGGACCGTAGCTTGGATTGATTGGAACCTTATCCTAGATGAAAGAGGTGGGCCAAATCACGTAGGTAATTTTTGTAGTGCACCCATTATTGTAGATACCAATAAGAATGAATTACTGTATCAGAGCTCTTATTATTATTTGGGACATTTCTCAAGATTCTTTAACAGGGGAGATAAGATTATCGAATGTAAAAATTCAACTGAAAACCTCCTTGCCCTATCAGCAATTGATGAAAATCAGAAAGTAACATCTACAATAATGAATAAGGAAGAAAAAAGTATGCATTTTCTATATGAAAATGGTACAAATGCTAAAGCTCTATCAATACCCCCTAGATCAATAATGACTTTAGTAAATAAATAAAACATAAGAATAAAAAAAAATGAAATACAATTTGTATAAAATAGAAAATTTTAAAAGTATTGATCCTTTTTTAATGGCAATTACTAGTTCAGATGACCATTGGATGTATCTAAGCAGTTCAGGTTGTCTAAGTGCAGGAAGACAAAAGGCTGAATATGCTTTATTCCCTTATGTAACAGATGATTTATTACACAAAAATTCACATTTTACGGGACCTGTTTCTTGTATTTCTGTGCATCAAAATAATAACAGATGTATTTGGCAACCATTTTCAAATCAAATTGATTCCTATAATAAAGAACAAAACCTTTATAAAAATAGTTTAGGCAATAAAATAGTATTTGAGGAGATTAATCATACCTTAGGGTTAACATTCCTATACAGTTGGCAAGCTTCGGGAAAATATGGTTTTATAAAAAAAACAAAACTAATTAATCATGGAGATAAAAAATTAAATATTAAACTTATTGATGGCCTAAGAAATATATTACCTGCAGGTATAGAATTAAGGACACAGCAAGAAATGAGTAATCTCGCGAATGCATATAAAGTTTCTGAATGCAATCCAGATTATAACTACACTTTATATTACATGAACGCATTATTGATGGATAAACCAGCTCCTGGGGAATCTTTATATTCAAATATTGTTTGGTCATACTCTAAAGAAGAAATTGAGATTTCTGTTAATGAAAAAGCAATTAGTGAATTTTTAATAAATAGTGATTTTAAGAAAAATCACTTGCTAAAGGGCAAAGAAGGAAGTTTTTTAAATTATATTGAAAAAAAATTATGTCCTGATGATGAAATATCTTGGTATATCATTGCAGATGTTCAAAAATCACAGTTAGATGTCAGTAACATTATTGTAGATTTAAAAAATCATTCCACAATTCAAGAAAAATTAGAAAAAAGCGTAAAAGACAACCATCATACTTTTGAAAAATATATTGGAATGGCGGATGGCTTCCAATGCACAAATTTAGATATAAATGATTTACATCATACTGCTAATGTCACTTACAATGTATTAAGGGGTGGTATTTTTTACGATAATTATAATATTCAAAAAAATAGTTTTTTAATTTTTTTAAAAAACAGAAATAAAAAAATAGCTGAAAAATATATTAATGATTTTGACAAACTTCCTTCAATTATCAGCATTAAAGACCTAAAAAACTTTGGAGACAAAATAGATAATCCAAGCCTAAGAAGACTCTCCAGAGAATACCTACCTTTAACACTAGGGAGACGACATGGAGACCCTAGCCGACCATGGAATCATTTTAACATTCTTACAAAAGATGAAAATAATAACCCATTTCTCTATTTTGAAGGTAATTGGAGAGATATTTTCCAAAACTGGGAGGCTTTAGGACTTAGCTACCCCGAGTATTGGGAATCTATGATTTCCATTTTTTTAAACGCAACATCTACCGATGGTTATAATCCATATAGAATTACGACAAATGGCATAGACTGGGAAATCATTGAGCCTGATGATTCTTGGAGCCATATTGGCTATTGGAATGATCATCAGATTATTTATTTATTAAAGCTATTAGAGCACGTTAGTAATTATAAGCCAAAAACATTAAAACATATATTTAATCAATCAATATTCAGCTATTCAAACATACCTTATAGAATTAAAAGGTTTGACGATATGGCAAAAAACCCTAAAGAAACAATCGATTTTGATTATAAATCTCATAATAATATTCTAAATCTTATTAATGAATTAGGATCTGATGGTAGACTCGTTCTTACAAAACAAAAAAATGTTTACCATGTAAACCTATGTGAAAAACTTTTAGTGTTATCCTTGGCAAAAATATGTAATTATGTTCCTGGAGCTGGTATTTGGCTTAATACACAACGCCCTGAATGGAATGATGCAAATAATGCATTGGTTGGAAACGGAACATCTATGGTAACGGTTTACTACTTAAAACGATTTCTTGATTTTTTTAAAAAAATGATTGAGCAGGTTAAAATTAAAGACATTGATATTTCATACGAAGTACTATGGTGGTTCAGCAAAGTAGAAAAAACCGTAATTAAAAATAAAGATATTAATCATGCACACTTTTCTGATAACGATAGAATGACTTATTTATCTAGTTTAGGAAAAGTTTTTGAAAGTTATAGACATAAAACATACTCAAAAGGATTTAGTTACCGTAAAAAACTAAATCTAAAAAAATTAGTGAATTTTCTATCAGTTATGGGTAACCATTTCAACGAAAGCATATTCTCTAATCGTTCAGAAAAAGGACTATTTGAAGCATATAACACTATAAATATTGATTTGCAGAACCAAACTATCAATGTGAAAAAACTAGACCTTATGCTTGAAGGGCAGGTTGCTGGACTTAGCTACAAAGCAAGGAATCAATCTGATAGTGTTTCTACTTTACAATCTTTGTTTTCAAGTAACTTATATCGAACTGATATGAAAAGTTTTATTTTATATCCTGAAAAAAAGGTCACACCTTTTTTGAAAAAAAATATTATAGAATTAAAACATCTTCAAAATAGTAACCTTCTAAAAATAATGATTGATAATAATATAACAAGCATTGTTGAAGAAGATATAGATGGTAACTGTCGTTTTAGTCCTAAATTCCGAAATAGTTTTGACCTCCTAGCGGCATTAAAAAAATTACCAGAATCATTGAAAAAGACCATACCATATGAAAAAGAACTAGATAAAATATTAAAAATTTTTGAACTAGTATTTAACCATAGAAGTTTTACGGGAAGATCTGGAACTATGTTTTCCTATGAGGGCATTGGATCGATATATTGGCATATGGTATCAAAATTACTTTTAGCTACACAAGAAAAATTTTTTTTAGAAAAAAATAGTAATTGTCCAGATGAAAAAATAATTAAAAACCTTGGAAAATATTATTATAGAATTCGAAATGGTTTAAGCGCTACTAAAACCCCAAAAGAATATGGTGCCTTTCCCTTTGACCCTTACTCTCATACCCCCTCTCATTCAGGGGCGCAGCAACCCGGAATGACAGGGCAAGTTAAAGAAGAAATTTTAACAAGATATGGTGAACTTGGATGCTTTGCTAATAATGGGTACTTGATATTTGATACTTCGTTGCTTTTAAAAGAAGAGTTTTTAATTGAAAAAAAAATATTTACCTATTTCGATATTTTGAAAACGAAACTTAGTATAGAAATCATGAAAGGCCAGCTAGCATATACCCTCTGCCAAGTGCCTATAGTATATAATCTATCAAATAAAGGTTATAACCTTAAACTTACCTTAAGTGATAATTCAAAAATGCAGATTGAAAGCAATAAAATTGATAAAGAGATGAGCAGGTCAATTTTTAATAGAGAAGGTTTGATAAAAATGATTGAACTTGAAGTAAATGAAAAATTTTTATTTATATAATAATATTTAAAATGGAGATAATGATATGAAGCGAATCATTTTAAATGGAATAATTTCTTTTTCCATTCTTATGGGTAGTGATTTGTTAGAATTAAAAAATGGAAAAATTGTTGACAAAAATAAACAGCCTGTTTTTCTTAAAGGATGTAATACGGGTAACTGGTTAATGCTTGAGATGTGGATGTTGAGTTATGCTGGCAAAGGGATTGAAGACCAACATGAATTCATTGAAACATTAGAACATAGATTTGGAAAAGAAAGAGCTGAAAAGTTAATGGATGTATACCGATCTAACTGGATGAAAGAAAGTGATTTTGAGATTATAAAATCATTTGGGATGAATACAATCAGATTGCCATTTGACTACAAACTGCTTATGGATTCAGATAACAAACCTTTCAAATTAAAAAGTGATGCCTGGGAATGGTTGGACCTTGCCATTAAAATGGGGAAAGAAAAAGACCTATATGTAATTCTTGATATGCATGGAGCACCAGGAAGACAAAGCGGAATGGATCACTCAGGAAGAGTAGGCTATAATAAACTATGGTCAAACAAAGGATTCCAAGAACAAACGGTATGGTTATGGAAACAAATATCAAACCGATATAAAAATGAACCTACTGTTATAGCTTATGATCTTTTAAATGAACCTTGGGGTAGCAATGAGAAAAATTTGAAAAAAATTGTGCTAGAATGCTATAAGGCAATTAGAAAAAATAATGATAATCACATTATAATTTTTCCAGGTCACACCAGCGGTATAGACTTTTATCAAAACATCAAATCTGTAGAATTAAGTAACGTGATATATACTATGCATTTCTATCCAGGATTTTTTGGATGGGGATCAGCAACTCCATATGTACACGCAGAATTTTTATTGGAAGGTTTAAAAAGCTGGGTGGATAAAATGGATGAGTTTAACAGTCCATTATTAATTGGAGAATTTAACGTAGTACTCAAAGATGCTGGTGGTGGTGAAATGATGCGTAGGTATTACGATTATTATGAGAAATTAAATTGGCCAGTTACAATGTGGTCCTATAAAGTCCTTGATGCAACAGGGGGAGTTGGTGATGGAACCTGGGGTATGGTTACGAATGCAAAAGATCTTGAAGAAGTTGATTTGAAGACCGCTTCTTACAGTAAAATAAATGATTGGTTTGTTTCTTTTGGAGAAATAGAGATGGAAATAGATAAAGATCTCCGTTATTGGCTCACAACGAAAAAGAGTCCTAGTAAATTAGATGATTTACCACCTAAACCTCCCTCAATAATTAAACCTCCAAATAATGATCCATTACCAATACCTTGGAAGATTACAGATATTGGAAGACCATTAAAAGGTGGGCAAAAAATAAAAAGTAATATTTGGTCTTTTTATGGAGGTGGTAACGATATATGGAATTCAGATGATCAATTTCGTTTTGCTTATCAAAAAGTAAAAAAAGATTTCACTTTTACAATAAAAGTAGATTCTCTTCGCAATACTCATCAATATGCTAAAGCTGGTATCATGATTCGTAAAAGTTTAAATAAAAATTCAGCTCATGGTTTAATAAATGTTTTTCCAAGTGGTAATACAGAATTTGGATATAGAATTAAGAATGGTCAAACTATGAAAGCTACGTCTGGTCCAAAAACAGACTTTGGCAACGTAGAACTGAAAATCCAAAAGATTAATAACAAAGTAGAGTTTTTTGTGAAAAAAGATAATGAATGGAATGTAATTGGAAAATTAGATATTATAAAATGGGGAGAATCCTTTTACGTTGGAATAGCTACTTTATCTCATGATAACTCACGTTTAACTAAAGCTCAATATTCTGAAATAAAACTAGATTATTAAATACTACCTAACTGGATATAAAAGTTAAAAAAAGATAGAGTGCTACTGTCATCATCATAATTCCAAAAGAAGCTTTTCTAGCATATCTCCATGGATCCATATTAATTGGCGCTACTTCTTTCTTATCACTTCTATTTATTTCTTCTATTGACTTTGGATAAAAATAACCTATAAATAGCATTGTAGATATTGAAAAAAGAAAACTAATAAAATAACCATGAATCCAATGAAGATTACCAGTAGAATCCGCCAAACAATAAGGAACATCTTGCACATTTATGAATGAAAAATAAGCATATACTATTATTCCCAATATCATACCAATCTTAGCTGCAATTGCTGGAACGTGTTTTGTAAATATACCAAGTAAAAAAATCCCAATAATAGGAACACTGTATAAACCATTTACTTTTTGTAAATATGTAAAAATAGATTCCATCCTAGCCAATTGAGGTGCTATGTAGATAGATAGGATTGCTAAAACAAGTCCAAATATTTTTCCTGAATTAACTATTTTATTCTGATCAGCATTCGGATTAATATAACCTTTATAAAACTGTAGACTAAATAATGTTGAGGCACTATTCAATGCACTATTAAAAGAACTTAGTATTGACCCCATAAGAACCGCAGCAAATAATCCCATAGACCAAGGAGGTAATACATGGCGAACGATTGCTCCATATACTTGGTCTTGGGTGTCAACATTGATTACACTAGGCATATGTAAAGCAATTATTCCTGGAAGGCAAAGAATTACAGGGCCAATTAATTTCATGAAAGATGCAAAAAGGACTCCTTTTTGACCTTCAGAAAGAGATTTCGCAGCCATTGCACGCTGAACAATAACTTGATTGGTTGACCAATAAAAAATCTGTATAAACATCATCCCTGTAAAAAGCGTAGGCCAAGGTACTGATACTATTTTACT